>Ga0123353_10004904_pt1 | contig 17414 bp, 4 predicted proteins | sample TergutLab28metaG_3_FD_92763 | JGI IMG/M metagenome (GOLD analysis project Ga0123353, IMG submission 92763) | Labiotermes labralis P3 segment gut microbial communities from Petit-Saut dam, French Guiana - Lab288 P3 | ecosystem: Host-associated > Arthropoda: Insects > Digestive system > Gut ...
CACCCATACGCGCCACATGCCCAGCCCATCTCATTCTTCTCGATTTTATCATCCGCACAATATTGGGTGAGGAGTACAAATCATTTAGCTCCTCGTTATGCAATCTCCTCCATTCCCCCGTTACCTCGTCGCTCCTAGGTTCAAATATTCTCCCCAACACCATGTTCTCAAACACCCTCAGCTTCCTTTCCTCCCGCAATGTCAACGACCAAGTTTCACACCCATACGAAACAATAGGCAAAATTGTAGTTCTGTATATCTTGATCTGTAAATTTTTGGATAGCAACCTGTAATACAAGCAATTTTTAACGGGTGCTTCTAATATCTACGAATGCTTGGAAGTTTAGGACTGATGTTTTCTTGACACAGAGCTTTCATTACATGGTGCAGTATAAGCCTTCCTTAAGCGCCGGTTCGCGTATGTAGCACGTTCGCAGCGTCGCAATTTGAAAGCCCTGTACTTGTATGTTGGTACACTGTTTCTGGGTTTGTGCTAAGTAATCATGCATTTATTTATCCATCTGAAAAGATAAAGTGTGATGAATTCAGTACTGAAGATTCTTTACCGAAAATAAGGATTTTCAATAAATTGTTAGGAACAGGTCGCTGTTATTTAATTTCATTTGTAACAAACACTCATTAATTCCACCCTCTAGGTATCATCTGAGAAAGGCATAAAATCCTACTTACGCTAACGTAAATCGGTCTCGGCATGTTTTAGGATTTTTTGGGGATGTTTAGTATTAAAATGACTCCTTTATGGTGGGAAGCATATTTTCGATTAAATAGAAGTCAAGGGTGCGCGTTTTCGTCGTTTGTGAATGCTTCCTTGCCGAGTCGGTACTGGCAAGTAATGGGAACGAGAAAGAGCAAGTTTTGGAACTCAATGCACGATAGATCAGCGGTTCGCTGCGTAGTCTAGCAACACGAGGGTTTGCCAAATGTATCACGGAACTTAAAATAGAAATATTGTGTGAATTGAATTGATATTTGTATTGAAACTTCATCATCTTTATGCTATACTATAATTTATGTTTTTTTACACTAAATTATTTTAAGATAAGTGTACATTTATTGAAAATTTAGTTCTTTATTCCAGATCTAGTTACTAAAACACTGTAAATCACGATTTCTTACTCGTGAGACGAAAGTCAGGATGTAGGATACCAAAATCTTGTAAGATCTGTTCTGATATACGAAAGCGAAACACGGCCATGAATGCGATCTGGTAACTACAACCTTGTGCTTATGAAAGAAAAGTCTTATGTGAAATATATTATTCAGTGCAAGAAAAAGTAGTTTGGAGAATAAGGAACAACCAAGACGTGTTCCGGCAGCAAGGTTGTGATTGGCAGGGCACCTACGAAGAATGGACAATAATGAAACACCCAGAAGAATCGTGGACTCCTCTAAAAGGAATCAGGAGAGCGGGGAGACTTAAACTTCGGTGGGTGGATGGCGTGGTGCAAGGTGTTAAGAAGGTGGGGATCCCCATTAGAACGGTCGTCAGAAGACTGCGATATCTTTGAGCAGTCAGCTTCTCAGGAAGCAGATGGGGCCCACGACCATGACCCCGCCGATTCCGGCCCAAACTTTAATGTTGAAGTGGAAGTGATTGCCACGTTCGCGGAGTGCATGAATATTGTGTCCAGAAGTTACTTTTGTGGACGTTGACCGTACTCTCTCACGTCTAACGCGCTTCGTACACGTACGAGCATGTCCACAGACTATTTTGTAGCGTGAGGTCATCGGCAGAGGGTTTTTTTAGCCATTCGCAGAACTGCATCCATAGAGTAATGATGTAATGCCCGAAGTTTTTCGAAGACCTTCGGTTGGGATAGTTCCAGTACTCGGTTCTCCACGCCTATAGTTTTACACCTGCGAAGTACTTAACTTTCATCGGCTGGTGTTTATACAGTCCGTGGTCGACCTGTCTTCACAGATGCCGTAGGTGCTACACTGCTGTCTCATTGAGATAAGAGTGCAATCACTGAGACTCATTAGCGTCTGGACGTCGTAGACCAATACAACATAATGCATATTTCCATGTACTTGCACCAGCTCAGCTGTTGCACTTGTTGAGGGTTAAGAGCATTTCGCAATATTCATCGTGCTTGTATTCCATGCTGCATAGTTTAGCCATGCAGCATAGTTTATCGCCTGAGAAATGTGCTAGCCCACCTGATAGCGACGCTTGTCTCAAAAACTAAACGTCTCAGGACATATACTGTACAACATTTTGGACTCCCCCCCGCGCCAAAGAGTTTCACTATGGAGTTCTTGTGCGCGAATTTTCTTTTCCGTTCATGTTTTAGGGTTGATGTGTCTCTGGTGTAGCTCTTGACATGAAAGTAATTAGTAACAATACGAAGTTATCAATTTTTAAACGTAGATCTTCTGCTTATTTATCTTAATATATGAATTTAAAGTATTTTAATGCCTTATCGGGCTAGTCTAATCTTCATATAAGGGAAATTAGTCGGAAAGGCTGATGTATTACCACGGAGTTCAGGAGACGAGAAGACCAAAAGAAAGTTGGTTAATTTAAGTAACTGTTAGGCGTTTGTGTCGGTGGGATCCTCAGGGGTGAGTACGAAGTTGTGTTACAGTTCATGACAAAAGTATATGCCATTCGTATAATCAGTGTGAAATAACGGCTACGTTTTGATGGCTTCCACAACATTTCATCGTTTCACAGCTCGCGGCCTAATACCCTGTTTGCCTGACGCCTGTGATGGCTGCAGCGGCTATTGATGTAGCCTCCACATTCACTATTCAGTGTACAACGGGGGCACTTTCCCCGGGGCTTGAAGCTGATCACTCACCTCCATATATTGACGAGGTTATGAATTCGTGGAGCTGTGCCTCTACTCCGAGTACGTCTTCATGGCGTGTCGCTTAATTAAGCACAGCAACAACATAACATTAACTATGTTTGCTGGTATTAGTGTTAACATATTTAACAAAATGCTGTGATTTATTTCCAGAACGCCTGCTTCTGGAAACCTGTGCATATGATTGTTTTGAGATAAAGGAGAGGGTTCGCAGTGATCACTCTCTTCTCTGGATATAAATTTGCAACAAGAATAATTCTTTGAAGCCAACAACTAATGTACAAGACGTGATATTTCCATTGGTGTCAGTTTTTAATGTAAGCCATGACGACTAACATTCGACATAAAATATCTAGTCAGTATAGTGAGATATTTATATACTCCACATTTCATGATTTTTGCGTTGTTTAATTTTCGTCAGTAGAATCTTAGTAATGAACCAACTTAATGCACAAAATCTTTTGTATAATAAGTTTATTATACGCCTGTACATGTTTCGAGCACTATCTGCTCATCATCAGGAGGTCAAAATTGTATTATACAACATCTGGTATCATCATACCTGTTGGTGGCTGTCCCGTACACAGGTTGAGAGAGGACTTAAACTATAGTATTGAAAGACCAACATCATCCTACATCGCTAATCTCACAGGAGTCCTCTCTCACCTGTGCACGGGACGGCCACCTACAGGTGTGGTGATACCAGATGCTGTATAATACAGTTTTGACCTCCTGATGATGAACACATAGTGCTCGAAACACGTAGTGGCATATAATAAACTTATTATAAAACAAAATTTTGTGCATTAAGTTGGTTAATTACTAAGATTATACTGAGACGCACGGTCAGCAAAACATCAAAATTTCGTCAGTAGCATAGCTTAGCAACACTTTTTATGAAAGACACTCGCAAACATTAATAGGTGGGCTGTTTTTACGCGTTTGTACCAATAGTTATTACAATGTTGTTCCTCCTATTGGTGTTTTCATAGTTTGAGATGGATCGAAGTCGATTTGTACTGTCTGTAGATACGTCACTTAATGCTCAAGTGCTAATCCAGGCAAAATAACATAAACAGCACGTGTGTCCATTGTTATTGAAAATGTTGTTGCTACTGATACGTGACTGTGATTCTGAGTTACCACACAGCCCGACGAAAATCAGTTTGCTGCAATATGGGCGTGAGTATGTTGTGGTAAGACGCGACAGAAGCTATTAACAGTAGTTAAAACGTAACGACACAAATAATATTAACACAAGTCACTGTCACAAAAAAGAACGGCAATACAATGCTTGCAAAAGTCATTCTAGCATAAAGCTTGCTCTTTGCAAGCTGGGAGAGGCGTAACCACCATGTTCGCTGTATACTTAGCCAGACTGTAATCTCCGTACTGGTAACATTACGTAACCGCACAAAGCACAGTGGTTCGTACGTATATATTCTTCCAGGTTTAACACTGAAGACTCTGCACTGTCTGCATAGTGTATTTATTTGTTACATTATGATTCTTATAAAAAAAGAGATAGTATTTCTATATACGTTTCTCACCGTTTGGACTTCCTCTTGAAAGCACATTGATTTCTGTGTGAGGAACGAACTGAATTATTCAGCGCCTTTACATAGTTGCGAGAAATGCTTCTTTCGTTATGTCTGTGCGTCGTCTGTCCGTCCGCCCGTCCTTCTATCCGCATGGAACTCGACTCCCACTGGACGAATTTTTATTAAAGTTTAGATTTGAGTAGTTTCCGAAAACCTGTCTAGAAAATCCAAGTTTTACTAAAATCCGACAAGAATAACGGGTACTTTACATGAAGACCTGTGCACATTTGTGGTAATATCTCGCTGAATTCTTCGCTGAATGAGGAATGTTTCAGACAGTGGTTGTAGAGAAAATCAAAAGACGCATTTTGTATCCAGTAACATTTTTCCGAAAATCGCGACGTTTATGAGATAATGCGGAGAATTGTTGTAGAGCCGGTCAGGCCACAGATGACAATATGGTAAGACGCATACGCTGGCAAAACACACACACACTCTCAAAGTATTACTTATTGCTTTTCCACGGCAACAGTGGTTATGCGAATGCGCCTCTGTGTTATGTTATACATACATGACCTGTCTTGTTTAATGTTCAGGGGGTTCAGCAAGGTTCCACATGCATATAATATTTTCTGGGATAAAATTAATTATACCTGTATTTTCCATATTTATCGACCAAATTGGATGACTTTCGGCACAGGAGATCCCCACAAATTGCGCTTAGCAACTGTCAGTTTCATCAAAATCGGCGCAGGGAAGGCCATACTTTTCTTGTGTGGTAGTTGAAATTACCGTACCTTTCTGTACCATAAGAACGCATGACATTTTAACGTAAAGAACACCTCGGTAAAGGCTATGTTATAAGTCACGGAGTAGATCATATGCAATTTTCATTAGATTTATCGGATTTGAAAATAACAGCTCCCCAATTTTGGCAAAGCCACAGCTGAAGTTTCTGGTACGCTGGAAACTTCCGGGCACGTGAGTCGTTTTGTCGTCGCAGCCGCTTCAACCGAACACCAAAGTGCGTCCCGCCTGTTGACCCTTTTCAATTAAACTATTCCCTTCAGATGGACCTACAGGTGGGCGTTGGTAAAAGTGAGTTCGGGCTACTGCGGCGGCCACTTGTCTGGTTTGTTTCATGCTCTTCGACGATCGGAGATGTGCGAGTCAAAAAAAAAAACTTCTTTACGTCGAGCGTTAAATTAGCAGATGTTCTACCGTCATCGCTCTGTTGCCAATAGTGCGTCATAAAGAGTACTTCAGGGAGTATTCTGGCTGTCACGTTGCGCCAATAAAGCCGTCGTGGGACATTGTTGTGGGAGTAGAACGCGATTGTTATGTTTCTTATGTTTCAGTAAGACTAATCCTAACAATATGGAAGGAAGAGAAATGTACAATCATGGCAAGACAAAAAGGCATTACGTATATTTGTATTTAGAGATTTAAGCCTTTAAAGTTGCCCTTTACATAGAATTTAAAGAAAGGAATTAGTTGGAAACGAGACCGTTTGCTCAGTGGCCTTAGTAATATTATAAGCCACCTTTATATTAACGGAGACAGTACGCTAAAATAGTCTTAAATGAAAGCTTTAAAGTCCTTCCAGAAAGATAATCCCCCTTTCCTAATACCCACCTATCTTTCAGTTCCTTTATAATAGGAATAAAATACACGAAATACGAAAACACACTTCTCATCAAGAAAACCACATTTTACATCCTCCAAATTAGACCACAGTAAAATCACTAACGTAAATTTCCAAGGATTGTACAAAAATCAGTTCACCATATAAGACGCCTATAAACCACGTATCGCATATGGGAAGATATATTCTACTGTAGTATTTCCTTCATTCAGTACATTCTCAAGATAAGAAAACTTAAACCCGCGAATCTGAAGTACAAAATCATTGTAAAGTAATAGTGTACACCATAATTGAGCACCTTTCTTGACGTAACCTAAAACTGGCGATGGTAGAATTCCGTACACCTGCAATATCGCCCACTCAGGATATCATTCTTTAACATAACCCTGCTTGTTGCTACATTTTATGTAAAAATAAGATCTCGTTTCTTTTTATAATATTTTATATTGATAATTTCCTCCCACGTATTCCGTACACAGCTGAATTACCTGAAAATGGCAACGTTGGCCGAAACATGTAAAACTCACTAAATCTCTGAAAAATAAAATAAATTTGTTTGTTATGATTGACGGTTAATTTCTTTGCGCTTTAATAATTTGCATTTTACTGTAAGAAAAACAATATTTCCTACCATCAGTAAGTAACCTCTTTGCCCTTTATTTAGTTACATTTATCATCAATGTACTATTTGTCTAATTAAAATTTTGGCTTTTGCAAAATTACAAGAGAGTGACAGTGGAAGAAAGACTATCCGTATTTCGAGCTAACCATCAGATTCATAATTCACATACTGGCAGCGACTGTCTAAATTACTCACTTCGTAATCATCTTAGGTTTTTCCCTGCTTCCCATTTTCTTCTCGGCTTATTCTCAATGTATTATACCCCCTCCCCCCGCCTGATGTTTCCAGACGTCTGTCTGTTCGTCCGCCTGTCTTCTCATTTTATGCGGTTTACAGATTACAGACTCTCGCTATTTTCTTTTGCGTTTTTTCTCTCACTAGCTCCCAGTCTTTTGTGTTTTCCTTACTCACTAATCACCTGTCGAAGTTAACGTCAGTAGCACAGCCTGGTTCGTAACTGAAAATCTTCGTTAGAGTAAAATTGTGCGCATTATGTCTATAGCATGGATACGGAGAACTGGAAGTTAAACATACTGACACAGCTTAAATTTATGTACATTTTATATAGAAGATATAAAAAATAGCACTTCTTCTCCAGATAAAAATATTTTGTTAAGCATTCCTGCACCCTTTTAAATTTGTTAAAGAAATTACAGCAGTGTTAGTGAAAATTAACAGTAATAATTCAGTTCAATTCATTATTTGTTGATTAAGGTGCAGGCTTAATAGCACCAATGCCAGTAACGAGTGCAACACAAATACAAAGGGAATAAAAAAAATCAGTAAAAAAGAACATGTAAGGTAAATGAAAAGTGCACCCTTGTACAGCCACTGAGGCTCTGTACAGGTCATATGGTCCACAGGGGGAATAGAGGTATAGCTCTACTCTTTCTTGACCACGGCAGTAGAAGGGGGTGAGGGGTCAGCCTCACGCCCCGAAAAAAGAACATGTAGCAACAGGAAAATAAATGAGGTTATGTTTTAACAGCCCCATATCATTCCATCACATTACTTTACACTCCTGCTTGCGCACTTGTGGACACAACGACCGTGAACAGTTTAAAGGAGAGAACGTCGTGGTACATTGATATACAGAACATACCAAAAACTAATGTCAAATACTGCTGAATAGGAAGGGAAGTTAAGTATGAAATTTTGTCTGTCCGCGCCATGAATGCATATAGGGGGGTAGGAGTATAGCCTCACTTATTCTTGACTTCGCGCAGGAGGTTTGCTAATGGGCCACTTTATGCCCAGGCCGCTATATCCCCGTGAAATAACACCAGCATCCACTGCATAGGAGGCTGGGTGGGCTCCAGAGCCGGTCTGAGCGATTTGGTGAGGAGAAAAGTCTCTTACTTCTGCCGGGATTCAGATCCTGGATCGTCCAGCCCATATCTTAGTCATACTGAGTATACTCTTCCGGCCCCTGTAGGCGTGGAAGTTTATTAATACAAAATCTGTTTTAAAAAGTAGTAAATTTCCTTAATAATAGTTAGCTACATTGCGTTCAGTAATTGTTGTCTATCCATATCTCCATCTCGCAACGTCGTAGACGTGCGTGAATGGCATTCTCAACACGGCATAGGGGACATTTTTTCTCCCTATATCCCATTTCTTAATCCCCACACTTTCCAAATCCATGTTTTAACTATGCTATTCCACTTCTGTTATTTGTAGTAGCTAAAGATCCGGTTCTTCTGGGATATTACAAGTTGTAAACTGACGAGTTTTTTTTTTGACGTTTCGCTATGCCAGTTGACACGGCGTAACACCCCCGAAGTCTTGAATCTTCATCGCTATGCGAAACTTAAGCCTCGAAATTTCTGATAATCTGACCAGATGAGATTTCAACAAGATCTCTCGCTAATCCCCGAAGACAGCCATATCAGTATACAGCACCATAGGACCATAAACCTTGCAGCACGACTCATGCTGCAAGGCTTTGTATACAAGAATTATAATATAAAGTTAAACATGCGAAGTACAGCTGATAAGGTGTTCATTAGACACACGCGCGTCCACAAAGTTAGGAAATGGGTTGGGGTTCTGTGGAGCTTCCGCTAAGCTGAGAGGCCACCAGTATGCAAAATTTGGACACGTTGGCTTTCCTAAGTTTATGTTTGCAAACTATAATTTTTCTGCTTAACGATGCTTTTGTGTTTTTTTTACACATGACGTCATTTTAAAATTGTTTGACCGTTCTTGTAGATTTTAGTTGTATATTCTAAGTGTATAGTGCCGCGAAAAAATAAAACGGAATATCTCGTTTGCCACAAGCGCCAAAATGTTTAAAACCACTGGAATTATATATATTTCTAAATTTTAAGAAATAAATTAAACTGTGAAGGTAAGTAAACTGTAAAATTTCGCAGGCATCAACACATATTGGTGCGGTACAGTGCTTTGAAGGAAAAGTTCCTACCAGCTGTAGATAAAGGGAAGAAAGAATACGAATTCCGTACAAAACAAAGTGCTGTTTTAAGGTAAATTGTTGCAGTTGCATTTTAATAAGTTTTGTAACAAACTGCTTGCTTTAAATTTCAATGTCCGCAAAATTTTCCAAATTATGGCATGTTGCCATTTAGCTATAAATAAAACTACAAGGGGCTGATTTAGAACGCACTGAACCTAAACTTAAAGTAGCTGGAAGGCCGTCGTGTTTCGGGCAGACGGGAAGCTACCTCACATAATGTCCAGACGCGCTCTGTGATGCATACATTCATTGAATTCCGAAAACTGTTTCCCTGGCCATAAAGTGGCCGGGGTGTGAAATTAATTCCTCTTCTTTTGATACCGAAATGAAAAATATTTCGAGTTCTTCGGGTCATAATACATCTTATTGTCGTGGTCCGTTATTAATTAAAGTTTAAAACGAGGCCGTTTATTTTGGATTTTTTTGAATATGTGTTTTTTCTTGTTTTCTTGTCCTCAGCGTACCGCAGTGGCGCCCTTTTGGAAGTTCTGTAATTATTTAACTAGTTGAAATTAGTTATTGGTCTGATCTACTGTGAGGAGTGGTGACACGTTTCTGCGCATGAGATATGGTTTGGAAAACAGTCTAGGTGTATACCCCTTTGAAGACTAAAGAGAAGGAGGTGGATGACGACGGTGATAATGTTGAAAATGAAGCGGAAGGGTCGAGGGATACAATATTTATTATGGGAAGGGTAAAAGTAAAGGTAAAGAAATCCGTATACAGGCCTGGACAGGCCGTGAAGTTTCCAGGAAGTCGAGGTTCCCAGATTTTAAGGCGGTCGGCACATGAAGGTGATAAGGTTGTCAGCCCTACGCATCTGCCGTCTTTACCCCCCAGGAAATATTCTTGGTACTCATTTCTGTTAGAGGCTGAGTTGACTCCAAGGTCTTAGTGCATCCGGAAAGATTATGTCAATGAAAAATTCGAATGACACCGTCGGGAATCGAACCCGTGACCTTCAGGCTTGTAGCGTTGTACCTTAACCAACCGCGTTTACGGGAAGGGAAGAATACAAAATGTATAGCTCTGAAGATCTCCAGGCACTGCAAGCGTCCTTCTGGTAGATGACAGGACAGTACGTGCAGAAAATAGGATGTTGGAAAATGGACTGAGTACGTAGCAGAGGAAAGAAGTTCAGAATTTGGATTTATTTTAAATCGTGGAATTGGATTGCTTCATATGGCGAAATTTTGTACATTATATATGAATATTTAGTTCTTACACCACAGAGAACACGATGTGCTTCCATTGAAAAGAGCATTCAGTTAATGGTGTGTGGGGAAATAATACCCGATTGTTGTGAGAATCACACAAAAAAGATAAATACGCTGTGTGGGCACAACGCAGAGTTTGTAGTTTTAAAATGGCGATACCTGTACTCACTACCTGAAAGTAATGAGTTAAAAGAGCGCATCAGCTATTGCAGTTCTATAAGATAGTACTATAATACGAGTATTTATACTAATGTGCTTTATATGGATATTAATATTGATAAGATTCAGATATGCACAGACGGGCACTGCACGTGTCTCAGACCTTTCGTGTTCGTGAGACTGTCTTCTTTGTTACAGTTCATTTCTTGAGGTACGCATCTCATTCTGTTTCATTCGTCGCGTCTTTTCAAGAACAGCGCAATTTACGACATTCGCTGCGTATAACCGAAAATATGAACACGACAGAAATAGGGTAAAGTGGGGAAATTGTACCGTGTTGGATACAATACTACTGGGGATTGCCTTCCTCAGGTGTAGGGCTTGAAATAACAACAAATTTTAACTTTTTTTTTTTGCAAATTTTGCTGCCAAATAAGCTAGTTTTTGTAGCTGATCACCAAAGTGATAGCCAAACGCCGTAACACGTTTTGTCATGTCTGTCCATCTGTCTGTCTGTCTGCCTGTCGGTCCGCAGTGAACAGCTCGGCCCCACCGGACGGATTTTTATGAAATTTTATATTCGAGCATTTTTTTCGAAAATCTGTCGGGATTTTTGAAGTTTAACTAAAATCTGACAAGAGTAACAGGTGCTTTACTTGCAGACGTGTGTACATTTATCACAGTATCTCCCTCATTTTTTCTTAGAATGGAAATGTCTCAGAGATAAGTTGTAGAGAAAATCAATAAAGACATTTTATGTTCAGTAGCTTTTTTCGGAAAATCGTGCAATTAATGAGAAACGTGGAAATGTACTGCAGAGCCAGATAGGCCACAGATGACAGAATACGGCGCATGCGCATTGCATGCTGGATAACTATGGCTGCAGAGATGCAAAATATGCAATACTTATTGCTTTTCAACGGCAAAAATTCTTTCACGAACGCGCCTCAATGTTACATTTATACGTACATTGCCTGTAATGTATATTTGTGTGCAAGACATTAACGTACTACTTGCCATTTAGTACACAATTTGAAATAGTATTGTTTAAATAATTAACTTTTATTCACAAACACCACGCCTTATTGTCCAATTCTCAAACGACACACAGTCTGTGTTGTCAATTTCTGCCCACATTCTGTGAGCGATGCATATTTTAACAGGTATGTGGAAAACGAATGTGACGACTATGTTCGAAACTGTGACGTAAGGCAAGGGTTTTGCGTCGAAATTTGTAATCGGTGTATGTAAGCGAAAGTAAGAAGCCAGCTCTCTTTTGTATTATCACAATGCTTTTGACCTGTATAATCTTTATTGCTGCTGTTGGTGCGAAACCCGTTTTGACCAAGGTAAAGGCGACGAGAATGAATAATATATATTTCCGGTGTTACGTGCACATGCTGTAAGTGGGGTACGACGCCGAACTGAACAGTACTTTCTAAATTTACGTTTAAAATTTATTTAATTTCTTTTCATTTTTATGTCCAATTACAGAAACAACACTACATACGAACACAAATAACAAAGGACAGTAAACAGGACACATGATACAACAAGGTAAATGTAACGTTTTGACTTCACTTGGTAGGGACAAGTGGTTTGTCTCTTCTCCAAAGTGTGCAGACCGGTTCTGTAGCCTTCTGATTCTCTTATTCGGTGGGTCTGGGGATTTTTTCCTCGGCGGCCAAGAGGTCGGGGCGTGGAGGTACCTGCATAGCTCATCTAGTGCCGAGGTTAAGAATGAGTGGTGCTATACGTCCATTCCTTCATACGCCTTCTTGGCGTGCACAGGAACAGCTTTATCTTTACGTTGCACTATAACGTGTCGTGCGTCATAGTATTTGTAAAACGTTAATATTGGTGTGTCTTTGCCCACGCCTAAAGGCATGTGGGGGCCTGCAAGTGTAGATCCATCCATTCTTGTTCTCAGCATAAATGGGATTAGTGGTTTGCTTCTCACTCCGGCAGCTTTATCCCTAGTTCTCCCGGGGAACGTGCCCTGGCATCCACTAAATAGGAGGATGGGCGCGCCCTAGAGCCATTCTGGATGCATTTTAGAAGAAACAAACTGTTGTCTGTGCCTTGAATTGAGGCACCAGTATTCGGACGTCCAGCCTATAATCAAGTCACTGTTTTGACTGAGATATCCCAGTTCGGTAACAGCTATGGTGGAGTTAATGATTATATGATCTTTTGCCTGTGAGTAGCTTATTTGACGTCCTGGTGCCTTGGAAATATACTACGTAGTTTTCTTTCCGGAGTCATAGGTATTTAGAACCGCATTACCCCGACTGCTAGCACTCCTGCAGGCCCTCTTTCAGCCATTATTGCTTTGACTTCTTATTCTGGCTGGAATCTGCAAGACGCTTTCATTTTTGGAACACGTAGTAATCGATAGGACTACGCAATGAAATATTAACTTATTAATTCTTTTTAGAAACTGTTAGGAAGTTTTAATATCGTCATGTGTGTTTTTAGGAGTATGCCTGGTCTGGTCTTTTATGCAAATCTAACAGGCCTGCTTGAGAAGAGGTATGACATACTAAGCTGTCAGATCTCTGCTAGCGATTAGAGCAGTTTTCTCCCCCCATTGACAATCTCATACACTGCCAGTTTTGCCTGAGTTAGATGCTTTTCTCCCGCGAGATTTGCTGCTCCACCAAATCGGATACACAAGACTAAAGCAATTTCGGTATTTCAGAAAGTGTGAGATGGGTAATAGCTACTTGTTACTGTCAACAGCAATAACTGGACCACTGTGTAGCCAGACACTTCATATTCTTGTTGTACGAGTAAAATAGAACGTGTATGTGGGAATTTGTTTTCCTGAATTCTCACTGTTTTACGCCTGTATTCTTACATGGCATTAGTGTTTTAGATTTAAATTGGCTTTGTGCAGTTACGAGTTTATTTTAGCTGTAAATAGCCTATATAAATTTTTGTTCAGTTTTGCTTTTCAGAACTGAAAATTTAGGTAAAAGAATTCTTCCTGCAGGTGATTTTATAACCCCACGAATCCAAATTAAACATAAAACACAGTTACTCTGTGTAAAAATTAAACAATGGCGTTTGAAGTATTCAGAAAAACGAATCCTTGTTTATTAACAAGGGAGTGTTTTTTTAATAAAACACCTGGCTTTACACAGATAATTAACGTAAGGTTATATGACCCCGATCATCAGCTGAGATATTGTATGAAGACCCACAGCTCGACAAACATAGAATCTGCAGATTTCATATCACGTTTCTGAACTATATTCCCACGCATTACAAAGAAAGAGAAAATTTCCACAAGGACGCCTGGTTATGCACAACCAATTGCAAGTATCTCGCGACGACGTCGATATTCAAAATGAATGCTACGGTAAGAACAGTGACAACCATTTATAGCCATGTGCTGGAACGAGCTGCGCTGTAGGTTGCTGACCTTGTAGATAAAAGGAATTCGTACTGGAGCAATTTGTTCGATTCGGCTGACTGATGGGTTTTGTCAGACATACCATTTCGGCATTTTTCTTCTTTTTTCCAACAGTGTAGGGTTCTGTCTGTATCGCAATGGCTTTCTTCCACCCTTTGCGATATCAGCGTGCATGTTGGGCTAATTTAAATTTCTCCATAAAACCCAGTTTAAGATTGTTCTTGTGTTACTCTGTCATTAGTCATAGTATTGTACCTCTACCACATCCACAGGAGATGCTAAATTTTTATTTACTCCATATAGCTTAATTATCTCGAAAATGGAAAGATTTACCAGAAAACCTATCAATCCTAAGATGTTTGCTGTATTTCGCTCTACAATGTAAGCTTCATCATTTACCGCTCCGTCAAATATTTAGCGACTTACGCTGAAAATATGTGCAGGAAGACGCGTAGGTCTTCGTATTAAATAGCCCTTAATTTAGTTCGATTTACACAGATACTGGCAGGCGATGGAAAATATTGGTTACACTTCCCAGCGTCAAATATCACGAAAATCCACCGTAGCTGGTTTCGAGTTGTTTCGTGCCTACAGATGGAAGGAGGAGGGAGCAATTTTAACAGGCACACCGCACAGATACGAAGAGCAAATAAGATGGCGTGGGAGAAAATAACCCCGCCTGAACTCTATTCGTAGGCCTACGGATGAAACTCCAAATATCGGAGAAACATTTAGTATAAAATGGCATCAAATTTTAGCGCCTGTTTCACTTGTTTGGGGGGGGGGGGTGGCTGTGTTATATATATTTCAACAGCACTAAATTTTACGTGAAATGTAAAGGAGGGGGCGATCAGGTACTGGTGTGTACCGAGTGACGTTATGCTTCTCAGCGCTGCACTTTTAAAGATAACTTGCTACCCATAGAGTAAGCGGGTAGCAACACTCGATATAGGCCTTGCTGTCTACATCGGCTGCTTTTTCTGAAGTTATTCGGACCGTTCTCCCCTTTCTGTTCGCGGGAAGTTTCATGGCGTTTCTTGGGTTTTCCGTAAGCGACAAGAGATAACGTCTGGGGTGAATTCAAAATAACTGTAAAGGTTCCCTGGACGCTAGTGTTAAAACTTGTTAGGTGAAGAAATGGGCCCATTACGAGTAGTCTAATTTCGCTGGCTGTTGATACGGCATCAGCGTATCTGCGAGACGATTGGAATCAATTTCAACATCATATAAAACGTCACAGTTTATAGGATTGCGTGACAAATGTTTCCGTTGGTGCACTGCTCAGTGGCAAAAGTGTGACCAAACTTACGGCGACTGCGTAATAACTGCCAGTACTGTGTCATACGTATATGCACGTATACCAACTTTGACATAACTTAACAAGGTTATGCATCTGGTATAATCAGATAATGACTGGGCGGGATAGTGTAGTCAGTATAGCAACTCGCTACTGGCTGGACGGTCCGGGGATCGAATGCCAGCGGAGGCGAGATTTTTCGCACCCGTCTAGACCGGCCCTGGAGCCCACCCAGCCTCCTATATAATGGGTACCGGGTCATTCCCGGGGGTAAAGCGAATGGGGCGGGGCATTCACCACCCACTCCAATCTAGCGCCGAAGTTAAAGAAAGACTTCTATTTCTTTAACCACTATACCTCTACTCCCCCTCTGGGCCTTCGTGGCCTGTAATAGCGTGAACTTCAACTTTTATAATCAGCTTTGGCACACTTAGTGTATGAATTTTTAATCTTCTTTTATCTTTCTTTTTATTTTTATATTAGTTTATATTATACGGCATGAACAACTCTCCATGTGTACTCATTTTTTATCCCCGGTGATGGGAGCCAGCGAAACTTGGGTCTGTAATAAATATGTTTTTAATAGTGTACTCTGTTGGTATTTTATAGTCTTATACTTCCGTACACCGTCACAATGTGCTACAAAATGGTACCAAATATTTTATACGGGACACAGCGCCAAGATAAAGCTGTCGAAATAAAAACTTGTTTAGATGGTTTGTAAATACTTTCAAAAGAGAATAACCTTACATTATTTGCGATATACATTTAAGAATCACACTGTACGGGCTGAATTATGGATTTGCAGTTATATACGGTAGCAATAAGTAAATAAGAATAGACATCTAATTTAATTTTAAAATGCCTTTTTCTTTCTAAATGTACACCAAACCTCCAGACTCTTCTAACGTTTTGATGTAACTAATACAGTCTCGGCAACCCACACCTAAGCTGTAACCATTATTCTGACTTCCATTTAGTGCACTAATTTTCAGCGCGAGCAGCAATTTTTTTATCATACTGTAGCTAAGGCTTGTCTTGTAACTGGGTCAATATGCAGCTATGCTCCGCGACTCCTGATAACTGTAGCAACAAAATGGATATCATTTCATAACTTTATCAGTTTTGCTGGAACTAAGGAAAAAAGTGTCTAAACTCTTCCGGGTCTTCGTTTCTGAATGAAAACTCTTAAGGATTTGGAGTATAAAAAAACGCTTATTGACGCAATTGAAACTATTTCGACCATGGTACTTGCGTCGCCTCATTGTTTATTTTTAGAACAGTACTGCATGTTTATACAACAAGAAACATGTAACTCGATATTATTTATTGTCATTGATAGTAGATGAGCTGATTTTTCTTTGTAAGTATTAATGATTGCTCGTCATTTTGAAGTGAGTTGCGCAACCGTTAGCTGGTTTTATCCTTCCTACGACTTGTGCAGTGGGGTTCAAGCTTACACCAAAGTTGATTTACAGTGATGCAGAGAGGGCAAGGTATTGTCTCTCCGCCAGCCACATTTTAATTAACTCACTACCACAGGTTTATTAACTACTCACTACATAATGCAGCGAATTGCAAGAAGGGACTTCGCAATTTATGTATAACAGAAACAGGTAGGAACAGCTGGTACCCTCCTTACAGTGTGCATTCGACAAAGCAGAAACGCAACTTAAAGTACACCCCACGATTATGAGGTGATCGAATGAAAGCAGCAAAATGTAGTGTACAAGGACTGAAAAATCATGCATTAAAACATGACTCACTCACTCGACATGCGCTCTAAAAGGCAAACTAACCACTACGCATAATTTAGAATGATCACTCCTGCCGTCACAAAATGCTATTATCTAGCCAGGCACACCCGCCTGTGCTGAGGATCACACAACGGCTGAGAGTTTGAGTTAAGGACCGGTTCACTTGAATACCTGACAGAATGGTGAAGGAACTTTCCTTCGGACCACAATAGGATTAGGGGTTTTCTCAGGTCCTAGGGCACGACTCTCCTTCCTCTACTACTACTGTTTATACTGATACTACAACAACAACAACTACTACTACTATCACTACTATTACTACTACTACTACTACTACTACTACTACTACTACTACTACTACTTCGGCTACAACTAAAGCTATCCCTGTGCAGGCCTAGACAAGCCCTTAGAATAGAATAGTATTTGGATTCAAGCCCTTGCGGGCCGG
>Ga0123353_10004906_pt1 | contig 17411 bp, 13 predicted proteins | sample TergutLab28metaG_3_FD_92763 | JGI IMG/M metagenome (GOLD analysis project Ga0123353, IMG submission 92763) | Labiotermes labralis P3 segment gut microbial communities from Petit-Saut dam, French Guiana - Lab288 P3 | ecosystem: Host-associated > Arthropoda: Insects > Digestive system > Gut ...
GTCCATCTTGCCCTTGAGGGCGGGAAGCACTTCGCCAATGGCCTTGGCGGCGCCGGTGGAGGACGGCACGATGTTGATCGCGCCCGCGCGGCCTCGACGCTTGTCCTTGTAGGGCATGTCCAGGATGGCCTGGTCGTTCGTGTAGGCGTGGATGGTGGTCATGAGGCCCTTGACGATCCCGATTTTCTCGTGCAACACTTTGCACACCGGCGCGAGGCTGTTGGTGGTGCAGGAGGCGTTGGAGACGGACTTGTGCTCGGGCTTGAGGTCGGCATCGTTGACGCCCAGAACGATGGTGGCGTCGGGTTTGTCCTTGGCCGGGGCGCTGAGCAGCACGCGCTTGGCGCCGGCGGTGATGTGGCTGTCGTAGCCGGGTTTTCCGTCGGCGGCGCGGTTGGTGAACCGGCCGGTGGATTCAATCACGACGTCGGCCTTCAGTTGGCCCCACGGCAGTTTGCTCGGGTCTTTTTCGCACAGGATGGGGATTTCCTTGCCGTTGACGATGAGGGCGTTCTGCTTGACGACGACTTTTCCGTCGAACTTGCCCTGCGTGGAATCGTAGCGGAGCATGTAGCCGAGCATGTCGGCGTCGAACATGTCGTTGATGGCCACGATGTCGAATTTCTCGGGCTTGGCCGCCATCACGCGGAACACCAGCCGGCCAATGCGCCCAAAACCGTTAATGCCAACCTTAATCGCCATAAAAAAATCCTTTCCGCCCTCGTGGGGCGATTGTTTGCGAACCCATTCGTTCCTACGGACACCGAACGTCCATCGGTCTACACCCGCAGCCCAAACGCCGCGGCGAAAGCGTAAAGGGTATGCGCCAACGGCGGATATGTCAATAGCTTGAATTCCGAAAAATGGATTCTCGCGTATTCACGAAGCCGTTGATCGAGCACCGCAAACCCCATGCGCTCCCGGAAGCCATCGTCATTCGGATTTTCGAAGTCGAACGGACCTTCTTTACAAACCACCCGTTGCCTTCTAAAGTAATGACGTTGAAATAGAGAAAGGACCGCGCGATGTCGGACATCAAATTGCTTCCCCTGGCCAAGCCCCAACCGGATTATCGGGAATTTATCCAGGCCGTCACCACCCGTTACGAACCCCGCCGGCCGAGGCTGGTGGAGTATTTGATGAACCCGCCGATCCAGAAGGCGATCATGGCCCTGCTGGACAGGCCCTGGGTGGACATCCACGATCATCCCATCCACGAACAGCGAGGCGATTCCGACACCAAACCCGCCCCGGCCAGCCAGGACCGCGTCAAGGCCCATTACGATAACTTCATCCAGATGTGGTATCGCCTGGGCTACGACTTTGTCCGCATGGAATTGTCGATGAACTTCCCGCGGTACAACCGCCCCGGCGGCGATCAGGGCCGAACCTACAGCGAAACCGCCCGCGGGCCCATTCAAAGCTGGGAAGACTTCGACAAATACCCCTGGCCGACGGCGACTGACGCCGACTTTTTCCCCTACGAGTACGTCGCCAAAACCATGCCCGAGGGCCTGGGCCTGATCTGCTGCCACGCCGCCGGGCCGCTGGAGTGGGTGGACATGCTCATGGGCTACGAGTTCCTGTGCATCGCCCTCTACGAACAGCCGGACCTGGTGCGGGCCGTCGCGGATCGGGTCGAGAGTCTGGTCGGCGGCTACATCGACCGGCTGCTCCAGGTGGAGCGCATCATCGCGTACTTCCAGGGCGACGACATGGGGTTCCGCACCGGCACGCTGATCGGACCCGACCACCTGCGGCAATACATTCTGCCGATCCACAAACGCTACGCCGCCAAGGCCCACGCAAAGGGCGTGCCGTATTTCCTCCACAGTTGCGGACAGATTCACGACATCATGCCCGACCTCATCGACGACGTGAAGATCGACGCCAAACACAGCATCGAGGACGCCATCGCCCCCGTGCAGGAGTGGAAACGGCGTTACGGTCAAAAAATCGGCATCCTCGGCGGTGTGGACATCGACAAACTCACCCGCCTGTCGCCGGCCGAGCTGCGCAAATACGTAAGAAAAATCATCGACGACTGCGCCCCCGGCGGCCACTTCGCGCTGGGTTCGGGCAACTCGATCCCGGACTATATTCCCGTGGAGAATTATTTAACGATGCTGGACGAGGCGTTGCGGTAAGCGTGTTTTTTCTGGCGGACATTCGGTGGATGGGGCTGTTTTCGCCCACGGTGGTGTTGTGCGTCTGGCTGGCGGCGTGCGGGGCGGCGGTCGTCGGGCTGGCGTGTTCGTTTTTTCGCGCGGGGCGGAGGCCGGCGTTGGCGATGGCGTATCTGTCGGTCGGATGCGTCGCGGGCCTGGTGCTGTGGATTCTGGCCCGGCACGAGTGGAGCCTGTTGGAAATCGTCGCCGCCACCGGCAGAATGTGGATCAAAACGGCCATGACCGTCCTGATCGTCGGCACGCCCTGCTCGATCGCCATGCTGCTGATTTTGTATCACCGCCAGAAAGACAAACCGGCCAAACACGCCCCGCCGCCGTCACCCCCGCCGCGAGGGCCAGACCCATGATCGAGGACACGATCATTCTGGCGTACGGCCAATCGTGGCCTCTGATCATTTTCCTGGGCCCGCTCGTGTGGTCGGGGGCATGTCTGACGGGAGTCATCGGTTTGATTCTTTCCTGTTTTCGGTCGCGTCGAACGTCGGCCATGGTCATGGCCTATCTGACGATTGGCATCGTCGCGTTTCTTGTCATATGGGTTCTTGTGGAATTTTGGAACGCCACGATGCTCGGCGATTGGGTGAACCTCGTCATCCTGGTGTCGCTCATGGCCATACCCTGTGCGGTCGGCATGGGGCTGATTCTGTACCATCGCCAGAAAAACCGGCTTCCGAAAAACGCACCGCCACCGCCACCGCGAGGGACGGAGGAATGACAAGGCCGTAGTCTTGCATGTGAATTCGACTCGGAAAACCAGTCGATTGGCCTCCCCGGCCTCGCGCGGCAGTTCCGGCACGCAGCCGCGAAGCGGCGTCGTTTTTAGCCCCGTGTGAGCGAACCCGGGGTTCGCGGGTTTTCTCTTTTTCTATCCTCGCGGCCTGACGCCACTGGCCGAGGTCACACCGTCGCGCGAAGACGGCTTCGAACGACGCGCACAGGGGCATGTGCATGTCGTTCGATGCCGTATGGAACATGTGCTCGGCTTCGGCCAGCGGCGTCAGGCACGATGTGTAAGGACAAAAAATTACCGCGAACCCCGGGTTCGCGGAGTACCGCTCACCCGGGGCTAAAAACGACGCCGCTTCGCGGCTGTGGCTTAGCACCTTCGCGCGGGGCCGGGGAGGCCAATCTGCTTGTTTTCCGTATCGAATCTGCACCGACGATGTTACAGTCTCACAAGAGCGTTCCACAACCTAACCCGAAAGGAGATTCCGTCATGGCATCGAAACAATCGTCGAAACAGTCCGCGTCGTCTTCATTGAAAACCGTCGCCCATCAGCCGTCGTGGGTGATCCGCAGCCGGAACGTCGAACTGGCGCTGACCCGTCGCGGCGGGCATTTGGCGCCAGTGACGTTTTCTCTTGACAGCGATTCGCCCGTTCAGCCGTACCACGTCGCGCCCTGGGCCGGCGAAAAGGCCACCGAAATCCCCGACTCCGAGCGCGTCCTGGCCACGCTGCGCGGCGACTTCCTCTGCATGCCCTTCGGCGGCGGCAAGATCAACGGCCAACAGGCCCTTGCCCACGGCGAAACCTCCACGCTGGACTGGACCTTCGGGTCGCTTACGCAAAACGGCGGCAACACCTCGCTGGACGTGACGATGGACGTGAACATCCCCGCCGGCAAAGTCACCAAAACGCTCACGCTGGTGGACGGCCAGAACGTGGTGTACAACGCGCACCGGCTGGAGGGGTTCAACGCCCGCCTGCCGATCAGCCACCACGCGACGCTCCGCATGCCGGATGAAGAACGGTGCGTGAACGTCAGCACCAGTCCGTTCTCGCTGGGCCTGACATTTTACTGCGACACCGGCGACCCCGCCAACGGCTGCTACCAGACGCTGCTGCCGGGCCAGACGTTCACCTCGCTGTCCAAGGTTCCGACCGTGTTCAAATCCCCCGCCTTCGACGACTGTAGCACCTTCCCGCGGTTCCGGGGGTTCTGCGACCTGTTTGGCGTGTTCCACAAACCCACGCCCGGCAAACCCGCCTGGACCGCGGCCGTGTACACAAAGGAAGGGTTCCTCTGGTTCAGTCTCAAGGACGCCGCCGTGCTTCCGTGCCTGAGTTTCTGGTCGGAGCATCGAGGCCGGTGGTCCACGCCCTGGCTGGGCCGCAACAATTGCCTGGGTTTGGAGGACGGCGTGACGTATCTGCCGTCGGGCACGGAGAAGTCCATCGCCGCCAACCCCGCCAGCCGGGCCGGCTTCGCCACCGCCCTGACGCTCTCACCGAAGGCCCCCACCGTCATCCGCTACATCCAGGGTGTCGCCAAAGTGCCCAAAGGTTTCGACCGCGTGAAGACGGCGACGTTCGGAAACGGCGAAGTGGTTTTCCTCGCCGCCAACGGGAAAAAGGCGGCCGCCCCGGTGCAGTGGGATTACCTTTTCACCGGCACGTTATAGAATAGGTGACGAAACAAGAGGAAACAAATGCACAACTCGTGGTATCCCAATAGCGTCACCCAATGGTTGACCATTACGAGCGGCATCGTGACCGTCATAGGCGTCCCCTTGACATTTCTGTTGGGGTTAAACGCGGTCGATCCGCCTGCCTATGCGTGGGTCATGGCCATTTTCATGTCGGCGTTTTGCTTTGTGATTTTCGCGGCCCTCGTCGTGGAAGAATTTCGGTGGCGCAGGAAGGTTCGGTATGGAGAGGCGCAAGACCAGTTGCATTTGGCGTATCACCAACTCCGAGATGCCCACTATGCTCTCAGCAGGGACCAGGACGAGACGATAATTATAGGGATGTTACAGCAGGCTGTGGCGCATTTTTCCACCGCAATGTCTGTCATCGCCGGCGTCAGTTGCAGATGCTGTGTCAAAGAAATCATTTACGAAAATGAGGATAGGCCTGCCTCCATTTACAACGCTGCCGTAAGGACAATCGCGCGAAGCTCCTTGGCCGATACAAGCCGAGATCAACGCAAACGCGGCGAGTATGATCGCATTTCGGACAACTCGGATTTCCGTGTCTTGTTCGATGATACGGGAGCTACATGTTACGCGCAGGGTGATATTACCAAAGTACAAGGGTACCAGAATTCGCACGCAGACCAAGGCGTCAAAAGCCTGCCATATCGTTCCGTATGCGTTTGGCCGGTAAAAAAACGCTTACTGGGCAGCGACGGCTTAGATGATGATCTGCTGGGGTTTCTTTGCGTGGATTCAAAAGCGACCAATGCGTTTCGAGAGCGGTATGATGAGGCCTTGGGGGCAGCCTTCGCGGATACACTTTATCCATTGCTTCGAAGGATGCAGAACGGTATGATGCAACAACGAAAAGCGGATATGATGTAGGAGGGAGAAGGGACGAAAATGGGCTTATTCAGCAAATTGTTCCGTCGCGATAAGGCCGAACCATCCACGATGGTCCGACGAGAAATCCCCACGGAGAGAGTTCTCGAAGAGACCGATTACTACATCGTTTTTGAATTAACCTACAAGAATCGAGTGGCCGTTTTTCGCATTCCCAAGCAATCTGCTTTCGGAGGTGCCGTCTCGGGGCGATCGGCTGCGCAACAAACGTGAACGGCATGTCCAACGAACATATTCGTTTCGGCCTCATCGGCGCCGGCAGGATGGCGGGGTATACGCTGTTTGACCTGATGAAGGACCACCCCCTCGTCAAGCCGGTGGCGTGGTTTGAACTGGACCCCGCTCGCCCCGACACGGCCGAGCGAATTCCGCGACTCCACCAGGCCGGACTGACCCCGTGCGGCAGCCTCGACGAACTGCTGCGCCGCGACGACCTCGACGTCATCCTCAACCTCACACCCCACTACGCACACGCCGAAACCACCGTCGCCGCCCTCCGCGCCGGCCATCACGTGCTGTGCGAAAAACCGCCCGCCTGCTCCTGGAGCGACTGCCAGGCCATGATCGACGCCCGCGACGCGACAGGCCGAAAACTGCTCATCCACTTTCAGCACCTGCTCCGCCCGTCGGCGAGGTGGCTCAACCGCAAACTGGTCGCCGGCGAACTCGGCCGAATCCGCCGCGTACGATGCCTGTCGCTCTGGTGGCGAGACGCCGCCTACTACCACCGCGTGCCCTGGGGCGGCAAACGGCTCTTCCAGGGCCGCCCGACGCTTGACGGCACCATGGTCAACCAGGCCGTCCATTTCCTCAACCAGACGCTCAACTTCGCCCAACGCAGCGGCGAATCGTACGTCGCCGTGCCGGCGAACCTCCAGGCGAAACTCTACCGCTTCCACGAGCCCGGCGATCTGGAGATGGAGGACACCGCCGTCGTTACAGGCCGGCTGGACAACGACGACGCCACCGAGTTCGTTTTCGCCGCCACGACGTGCGCCGCCGAGGCCGCCTCCGCCGACCGCGCCCGCGAATATCGAGGACTGCCCGAACAACACCGTATCACGATCGAGGGCGAACACGGCACGGCCCGCTGGGACGGAACCGCCCAAATCGACCGCCCCGGCCAACCGCTGGAAATCTGCGACACCCCCGACGGCCCCTGGCCGTTCTACTTTCACCTCCACCGCGTCCTCCGCGACGAGGAACCCCCCGTCACGCCCGTCGAACAGTCCAGCCAAACCATGCGATTCATCTTCGCCACCTACGCAGCCGCCGGCGACAACATCCGGCAGGCCTCATGGTCCGACGCCCCCCAGGTCGCCGCCACGCTCCGCCGCTGCGAACAACACGCCTGCCTGCCCGACCAACTGGACAACCCGCCCGCGTGGGCGTAAGCGGCCGCCGAAACGTTTTCACAGGCTCGCCTCTTTGCGCTGCAGGACGTTGTGTAAAGCAAAACGTGTTTATAGGCCCTGCCAGTTGGCGTCGTAAAACGTCCCACGCGGCAAACGATTCCTCCCCGTCCTCGCGTGGAAGTGCCGGCATGTAGCCGCGAAGCGGCGTTGTGTTTCGCCCCGTCGGGTGAGCGGTACTCCGCGAACCCGGGGTTCGCAGTTTTTTTCTTTTTCTATAACCGCGGTCTGACGCCACTGGCCGAGGTCACACCGTCACGCGAAGATGGCATCGAACGACACGCACAGTACCTTTGTGTGCGTCGTTCGATGCCGTATGGAGCGCGTGCTCGACTTTGGCCAGTGGCGTCAGGCCCGAGGAATGTGGACAAAAATTTCCGCGAACCCCAGGTTTGCGGAGTACCGCTCGGGGCGAAACACGACGCCGCTTCGCGGCTGTGTGCCGATGACTTCAACGCGGGACCGGGGAGGGAACGTTCGCATTTGCCACGCCCTGCAACGCAAACAGGCAGAGCCAAATTTGCATCAATTCTGTAGGCACTGAATTCCGACGAAAAAAATTCGCGTCATTCGCGTCATTCGCGTCATTCGCGGCAGAAAAAGGACAAGTCACACCGCCCGTTTGGGATTTTCTTCGTTTGGGTTTTGGAATTTGTTTCGAATTTCGGGCTTCGGATTTCGGATTTTCTAACGTTACGCCTCGCCCCGCGCTACGGCCTCCAATTTGTCGATGTCCAGCGGATAGTGGCCGAGTTCTTCGACGGCGGCGGCCAGGGCTTGGTAGTGTTCGGGCGGCCAGGGCATGCCCTGGTCGGCGGTGCAGAAGTAGCCGCCCTGCCGGCCCAGTTGCAGGATTCGCGTGGCCACCTCGCTCCGGATGGCGGCGGGGGGGCCCGAGACGATCACGGCCGAACGCACGCCGCCCTCTAACGCCATGCGGCCTTGCGTGACGCGGCGGAGTTCGGCCAGGTCGTTAGCGCTGGCCTGGACGGGGTTGAGCACGTCCACGCCCAGCGAGATGAATCGTTCCAGCAGCGGCGAAATGTGGCCGCAACTGTGGAACGTCACCCCCACGCCGTGCCGCTTGTACACCTCGAACAGCCGGCGATACCGCGGCAGGAAAAACTCGTCCAGAATCGCCGGCGACAGCAGCAGCCCGCTCTGCGTGCCCAAGTCGTCGCCCATGCTCACGAAGTCCACGCCCACCTTGAGGTAGTGCTCCGCCACGGCCAGATCGAACGCGATGATCCGGTCGAGCAGTTCATGCACGGCCCGCGGCGACTCGTGAAAGGACACAAACAACGTTTCCATGCCCGCGAGCATGTACGATTTTTCCCATAGCGTCTCGCGGTGCGAGCCGACGAGAAACCGCTCCTCGCGATGAGCGGCCACGGCGGCGGCCTGGGTGTACACCCTGCCGATGATGCGTTCGTCGTCGGGGTTCGGCCAGCGGTAGGTTCGCAGGGCGGCGGGGAAATCGGCCAGCGGATGAACCTGCGGGAACCCCATCACGCCGTCGAGTTCCTTATGCCACGTCGTGCCCCACACGTCTGTCCACACCGTGCCGACCGGCGAATCATGCCCGCCGCCGGCAAACCCTTCGTGATTGACGCCAAAATACCCCACCCAATCCGCCGGCAGACCGGTGACGATTTTTTCAGGCCGGCCGAACCGTATGATTTCTTTCGCGTTTTCCTTGCTGTTCATGACGGCAGCATAAACGCGTAATGGGCGGATGACAATGGGTTTTTATTTGTGGAGCCATTGTGGATAACGTGGCCGCGGCCCACAGGATATCCACAGGTCATCCACGGGCTGTTTCTGTGGCCGTCTCGTTTTTCGGTGCACGTAATTGTCGGTTTTATCGTCGGTTACGAAATCGCGAAACTATTTTCGCGATTTCTCCACCGTTTTGCTTTGACTGGCTAAGACCGTGTGAATACACTCGGCGTCCGTGGTGGCCGACGCGGGCACACGTACGGATGGACGTCGCATATCGTGTCAAGGATGACACGGGATGTTCCGCCCGCGCGTTCGGCGTTTATCTTCGCTCGTTGTATATTTGTACGCTCTGGTGCTGCGATTACGCGCCGAGGTAACGATAGATGGCTCCGGTTGACAGGACGCTGTGGCAGAAAATTATCGAGCAGGTGGTTTCCACCGGCGGGAACCTGATTTTACCCTGGTTCACGCAGTTGGAACCGATCTCGCTGGATCACGGGCTGCTGGAGATTCAGGTCCCCAGCCCGCGCGAGCTGGAGTACTGCCAGCGTCACGCGGCGCGGCTGTTCACCGAGGCCGCCCAGGCCGCCACGGGGCGGCTGATCAGCGCGGTCTTTCTCACCGCGGCCACCGCCGCGGAGGACGACGACACGCCGAATCCCGCCGACGCGGTGGCCTTGCCCCCGGCCGCCCGCGGGCTGCTGCCGGATTACACCTTCGAGAGCTTCGTCACCGGCGCCTGCAATCGGCTGGCCCACGCCGCGTGCGTCGCCGTCGGTGAAAACCCCGGAAAGGCCTACAACCCGCTGTTCATCCACGGTTCCAGCGGACTGGGCAAAACGCACCTGCTTCACGCGGTGGGACACCGGCTGGCCGCGGCCAACCCGGACATCTCCATCCTGCTGCTCTCGTGCGAAACGTTCGTCAACCACTTCATCGACGCCGTGGAGCGAGGCCAGCTGCACGAATTCCGCTATCGCTACCGCCACGCCGACGTCCTGGTGATCGACGACGTGCAATTCCTCACCGACCGCGAGCAGACGCAGGAGGAATTCTTCCACACCTTCAACACGCTCTACCAGGCCCAGAAGCAGATCATCCTCACTAGCGACCGCGGACCGTCGGAAATCCAGGGGCTGGAGGAACGGCTCATCAGCCGGTTTAACTGGGGACTGGTCGCCCGCATGGATCGGCCGTGCTACGAGACGCGCGTCGCCATCATCCGCCGCAAGGCCCGGCTGCGGAACATCGAACTGCCCGAGGACGTCGTCTGCTTCATCGCCGGAAGTATCGACAGCAACATCCGCGAACTGGAAGGCGCCATCACCAAGGTGGCCATTCTCGCCCAGGTCAACGAGCGGCGGATCGACCTGTCGCTGGCCGAGGAGGCGCTGGGTATCCGCGACGTGGACCCGTCGCGGCGGGAAGTGACGATGGACGGCATCATCAAGGCCGTCATGGCCCGGTACAACGTCCGCCAGAGCGATTTGCAGTCCAAACGCCGCAGCCGCTCGGTGGCGTTCCCGCGACAGGTGTGCATGTATCTGGCCCGCACGCTGACCCGCCACAGCCTGGAGGAAATCGGCGGCTACCTCGGCGGCCGCGACCATACGACCGTCCTCCACGCCTACCGCACCATCGACACCCAGGCCACCGAAAACAAGGAACTCCACGTCACGCTCGACCTGCTCGCCCAGGAAATCCGCGCGTCGGTAACGTCGGCGGACAAACCGGCGGTGCGGTGATATGGTAAAAGAACGCGTCATCGCGCTCGAAGAAAAAGTCGCCCACCTGGAGCGGACGATCGAGGAATTGAATCAGGTGGTGTGGGGGCTGAATCAACAGATCGCACACCTGCGCAAGGAATGGCGCGACGTGCGCTCGCACGCCACGGCCGTTGACCCCACAAGAAAACCCGAGGACGACGTCCCGCCGCACTGGTGAGCATTCGCGTGGCGCGGGCGTCTCGCCCGCGCAAGGTTGTGCGAAAGCCTTGACGTTTTCATTACGCCAGCCGTGCGGAACGGTTAACGCGGGCGGGACGCCCGCGCCACGGACTATTTTCGCATTCGTTCCTGTTCTTCGTAGAAGGCCCGGCGGTATTCGTTCATGTTGGGCGGTTCGGGGAAGGCGGCGTCGAAGTCGGCGCCTTCCTGTTCGCACTGCACGGCCAATTGGGCGGCCAGGCTGTCGTAGATGGTTTTTCGCCACTCCTCGGGCAACGCCCGCCAGAGGTTGGCGCGGTCCTGGAGGTCGATGGTCAGGCCGTACACGTCGGGCGAAATCAGCAGGTTCCGCGCGACCACCTGGGCGTAAAAGTCGAATCTCGCCAGCGCGATGCGTTCGTTCGAGTCGGCGTTGGTGGCGGCGTGGATTCTCTGCGCCCAGTCGAGGTAGAACTTCGCCCGTTCCTGGCTGGCGGCGTCGTTGTACTTGGCCATCAGCGTCAGCGACGTCACCAGACCGGCCGTCACCTGCGCGGTGCCCTCGGACATGATCGGTTTTCCGCCGTCCTGCAACAGCCGCTCGGCCAGCAGCACGTCGAGGTCCTTGTCCCACACTTCGTCTCCGGCGAGTTTGTAATCCTCCCGCATCTTGTCGTAAATCGCTTGCGCCTGCCGCGGACGGTCCAGCATATACAGCAGCCGCATGGCCGAGACGAGGTAATTCATATGCCCGGCCTTGAACAGGTTGTTTTCGTATGCCCGGTTCGTGAACGTCTTCTTTTCGATCGCGACCACTTCGCGGATCGTGCGGTCGGTCAGTTCGTTCAGCGGTTCGACGAACCGCGCGTCGGCCATGTACAGCACCACGGGTTCTTCGGGTTTCGGCAGGCAGGGGCGAAGCAGCAGCACGCCCGGTTCGCCGGTGGGTTCCCACTCCTGATCCTCCAGCAGCGTCACGCGGCCGTACCAGGTGAGGTCCTTGAGCGAGTTGAACAGCACGCGGTCGCTGTTGATTCTCACGATGCCGGTGTTTTCCTCTTCCTTGCGGGCGCGGTATTCCTCTTGGGCGGCCGTTCGGACGACGATTTCCGCCAGTTCATGCCCGGTGCTGACGTGCAGGCCGTAGGTCATCCAGTAGAGCGCGTGCGCCTGGACGCTCCGCCAGTCGAGAGGCCCGTAGAGCTTCATCATGTCGCGCATCCAGTTGGGGTCGAGTTTGTAGGCGTTCCAGAGGATTTGGGCCCGGAGGAAGGCGAGCGTTTTGGTCCGCGCGTTGGCGTGGCGGGGGTCGTTAATGACGGCGGACAGTTTCGCGTCGCGCTCGGTCCGCAGCCAAGGCCGTTGGAGGCGGACCGACTGGATGGGCACGTCGAGGCTGTAGCGGAAATAGGCGGAGAAAAACGATCGCGGCAGGACGTCGCGGTTTCGCATGGCCAGTTCGGCCTTCCAGTCCTCTTCGATTCGGCCGGTGTTGGTGACGAGTTGGTTGATGCCCTCGTCGGCCAGGGCCTTGACCATCGCGGCCACCTCGGGGTCGGCCAGCAGGTCCTTGAGGGGCCCGGACTGCACGAGCGACGCGCCGGGGGGGATGAGTTTGTCCTGTTCCGGGCGGATGATCGTCGCCTGGGTGATCGGTTCGAAGGCGTCGATGACGACGGAGGTTTCGCCCAGGGGCGGTGCCCCGAGCAGGAATTGCATTTCGCCCGCCCAGCGGCTTTTGTAGGTCCAGTGCATGTCGTCGAGCGTTCCGCCCATTTTCATCCAGAAAATCCAGCCCAGTTCCTTGTACAGTTCGAGCGATTTTGGGTTTCGCGGAATGCCCTCGTCCCGCAGCAGCCTTACGCCGCTGGTGACCCATTCCCATCGTTCGTCCCCGGTGTGGGTTCCGACGGAGATGTTGAAGGCGTTGTTCCAGGCGTGGTAGCCCCACACGCCGGCCTGGCGGGGCATGAGTTTGCAGATCATTTCCGCGAGTTGGCGGCTTTCGTGGTATTTTCCGTCCTGTTTGAGGTCCTCGGCCCGCATCCAGAGGAAGTTAACCGCGATGGCCCGCAGCCCGCCGGGCATGGTTTCGAACAGCACCAGGTCGGGGTGGTTTTCGTGCACGACGGTGTTGGTGATCGGCTGATGGGCCAGGGTCCGCTCATCCAGCAGCCCCTGCATGGCAAAACCGCACGCCAGGAGCACCGCGGCGGCCGCGAAGAACATCAGTTGTCGAAATCGGGTTGGGGTTATGGACATTTATGCTCCAAACCAGCCAGTAGCCAATAGCCAGTAGCCAATAGGGTTTGCGACGCACGATGGTAAAATCGCACACCACGTTCGAGAGAGTGGTCTCGCGGCTTCGCTGACCCGAAAATCGAATATTCCTTGGCACATCATCAGTATGTTCTGGTTTATGGCAGACTTTTCCATACCTATTGGCTACGGGCTATTGGCTACTGGCTGCCGTTACACCTGCACTCTCGCCAGTTCGCGTTTGGTGAAGATCACGCAGCCGATGGCCAGGACGATCAGCGTCGCCAGCGGGGCCTGGAGCGAGGTTAGCGCCTGCCAGAACGTCGCAAGGCTCGGATTCATCGCCATCAGCCGCCAGGGTTCGGTGAACGTGGCCACCTCCACGCCCGAGGCGATGGCCTCGGTCGGCGACATCGCGCTGAGGTTGGGCAGCACCAGCGCCAGCAGCCACACCACGCCGTGAATCAGAAGGTTTCCGCCGTCGTCGGACACGTATTTCACCGAGTCGGTGACGTAGCCCATCATCAGCGTGAACAGCACCAGCGCGCCCGAGGTCAGCACGGCCACCGGGAACGACAAAAACGTCGCCGTCAGCACGCCCACGGCCGCGATGAACATCATCTGCGCCAACAGCGTGCCCATCGCCGACGCCAGATTCGGCCCGAACGACCCCACCGCGTACAGCAGCGAAATGTCGCCCGGAGCGATGGAAATCGACGTGATGGTCCGGCCGCCCTCCCGCGTCATGTTGGGGTTGAACAATTGCGCGACAACCGCGCCGGTTTCGTCCACGCAGCGGCCTGACGTGATCACGCTCACCGTTCGGTAGGGCACGTCCTCCTGCTCGATCGGGTCGAAGACGCGCAGGCTCCGTTCGGGGTTTTCGGGGCCGATGACCCACTGGCTGGTGACGGTTCCTCCACTGGGCACCGTCGCTCCGGTTCCGAGTTTGTAACTCAGTTCCATCATCGGTTCGAGCGTGATTTCCACGCGGTCGTCCGGTTTGAGCGTGGACAGCCCCTGGCTGAGGAACGAGTCCTTCATTGCCTGGACCACCAGCCAATTGTCGCCGACCTCCAGCACGCGCGACAGCGCCGACTGGACATCGACGGGCCGGCCCGGGATCAACTCCGCGGCCAGCCACTCGGGAATCTCCATCCGCAGCAGAGCGTATTCCGTGTGGATGTTCGTCACCGTCCCGGTCGCGGTTCGGGTCATTCCCGTGACGCGCACGTTGCGGAAAATGTAGGGTCGTCCGGGCCGTCCCGGCGGAATGGATTGCAACCGCTCGCGGGCCTGCTTTCCGAGTTCCTGGATGACCAGTTCACCGGCCTGTTCGCGGTTCCCGCCCGCCTGCGGAAGAAAGTTTTGGATGACCTCTTCGAGGGCGTTGCTCTGGCGGAGTTGTTCGACGCGGTCTTCGACGGCCTGGTTGACCATGGTGTCGTCGTTGGAGTAGTCGGGTGTGATTTTCCGCCGGGCGGTGAACACTTCGGTTTCGACGGCCCGCCGGTCGGTGGGGCTCAGGTGCGGCTGGCTGCGGAGGTACTGCGCCCCCGCGTAGATTCCCGTTCCGGCCAACGCCAGCAGCAGCGCGTCCAGCAGGATCACGCCCAGCCAGCGTCCCAGCACGTACTGCCACCGCGACAGCGGTTTGGTCGCCAGCAGGAAGATTTGCTTCCGCTGCACGTCGGCGCAGAAGAAGGTGGTGGACAGGAAGATGGTGATGACGGCGAGGATGACGCCGGTGAGTCCGACGCTGTAGGACAAAAACGTTCGGATGCGGTCGGCCAGCGGGCTGGCGCCGTTGTTGACCATCATCGGGGCCGCCAGCAGGAGCACCGCCAGCAGCGCCATCGCCGCCAGTCCGACGCGGGAGCGGAGGCTTTGGAGGAACGTCGTTCGTGTGACGGCCCAGACGTTGGTCATTGGCCCGTCTCCTGATCGCGGTCCATCAGCGAGTCGATCACGGACCGGTCGGCATCGGTCGTGCCGCGGGCGTCTCGCCCGCGTGTCGCGCGGGCATCCTGCCCGCGCGAATCCGTCGCGGTCGGCGGCGCAGCCGTCTCGCCCGCGTTTTCCAACTGGCGCAACACGTCGCGCGACACGGCCGATTCCGCACCGCCAGCCGCGACACCCGCCGATACCGGCTCGGGCGTCACCGTCTCCGTCGCCGCCGACTGAACCAGGTCGTCAATCACCGACCGCGACCCGTCGCCGCCCCGCAAAAACTCCGCCACCGCGCCGCCCGCCGTCGCGCCGCCCGTCGAAATCTTCTGCGCCTGCGCCTCGCGGACGATCCGCAAAAACAAATCCTCCAACCGGTCGCGAGGCGGCTTCACCCCGCGAAGGGCCTTGCCCTGCTTCGCCAACAACACCTGAATCTGCTCCAGCGTCGCCTCGTCCACCTGGTCGATGGTCAACTCCACCGCGTCGTTCTTGGCCAGCAGATCGTCCACGCGACCCAGCGCCCGCCGCCGGCCGCCGTACAGGATGCACACCTGGTCGCACACGTCCTCGACGTCGCCCAGCAGGTGGCTGGACAGCACAATCGTCTTGCCGCGAAGCGCCAGCGTTTGAATCAAGTCCTTGAACTGCCGCGTCCCGATCGGGTCCATGCCGCTGGTCGGTTCGTCGAGAATCAACAGATCCGGGTCGTTAATCAGCGCCTGCGCCAGCCCGATCCGCCGCTGCATGCCCTTGGAGTACTCGCCCACGCGTCGGTACGCGACGCTCGACAGGCCGACCATCTCCAGCAGCATGTCGATCCGCCGCCTCCGGTCGGCCCGCGGCAGATGAAACAGCCGCCCGTAGTAATCCAGCGTCTCGCGGGCGTCCAGGAACGGGTAGAGATACGACTCCTCCGGCAGAAAGCCGATGCGGGCCTTGACGGCGACGTCGCTGGGCAGTTTGCCCAGCACGCTGATGCGCCCGCGCGTGGGAAACAGCAGCCCGAGCATCATCTTGATGGTCGTGCTCTTGCCCGACCCGTTCGGACCCAGCAGGCCGAACACCTGCCGAGGTTCGATGTCCAGGTCCAGCGCATTGACGGCCGTGACCTTCTCCCGCAACCAGAAGTCGCGGAAGGTCTTCGTCAGATTACGTGCTTCGATAACGGCGGGCATTGGTTTTCCTCTGACGGCATCCGGGATTCGGCATCCGGGATCCGTGGGCAGAGCCATCATGAAACGCTTTCCGTCCACGGATCCCGAATCCCGGATGCCGGATCCCGGTTGTTACTGCGGCGGCATCGACGGCGGCAGTTCCAGGCGGGCCTTGCGGGCCCGTTCGGTCTTTTCCCATTCCGCGTGCGCCTTGGTCCACGCCTTCAGGTGGTCGGGATTGGGACCTCGCTGGATCACCGTGCGGGCGTTGGCGGCGAACGGCAAATACTGACGCAACACCATCGGCGAACTCTGAATCTGGTCCCACGTCTCCCGCCACAGCCGGTCCATCAGCATCTCGGGCGACTTTTCGTACTCGGGCAACAATTTCGTCAACCGATCCTCGCGGCCTTTCATGGCCTGGATGTAGTCGGCCAATTCCGCGCGGGCGCGGGCGATGATCGTGCTGGCCTGACCCTTGACGCGGTTGGACATCAATTCGTTGTCGATACGTTCGAGCACCTCGCGGGCCTGGGTTTCGAGGGCGTCGGCGTCCGTCCGCAGATCAGCCGCCAGGTCGGAGTCCCCGGCCTTGTCGGCCTTGTCGGCCAGCACGGCCTTGCGATTGGCCTCCTCGCGCAACTGCTGGTACTGACCGATGAAGTTCGCGTCGCTGCCGATCACGGCAGGGTCGTCCCGCCAGGGGGTACCCACCAGACGGGCGTACCCGTCACCGGCGGCCTGATTGAGCACCTCGCGGGCCTGGCGGATCGCGTCGTTCCTTTTGCCCTGGAAATCCTTGCGGGCCTGGTCGGCCGCCACGTACGCCGGCTGGGCCTGCACCGGCCATTCGATGTCCATCAGCAGCGTGTTGACGACCACCACCTGCTTGCGGTCGGACCCGCCGAGCATCGCGTCGAGTTCCTGCTGCGCCGCGAGGCGGACCACTTCCTCGAAACTGCCCTTGTGCGTCTTGAGGTTCTGCGCGGTCCGCTGGGCCGCCTCGCGGATCGCCGCCCGGCTGACGGCCATGCCGATCACCTGCTCCAGCGCCTTGTCGCGGTCGCTCTCGGCCAGGATGTCGCTGCTCTTGACCTGGGCGATCTGGGCCAGGTACGTCACCGGATCGGTCACGCGGTATCGGCAGTCGATTCGGGCGTGGATCAGGTTGCGGTCGCCCGTGAAGAGCGCCCCGTCGAGCACCGGCTGAAGGCCCTTGGACATCGACGTGCGTTGCGACATGTCTTTGCCGGCGTCCAGGCCGGTTTCGAGCATCCAGAAGTCCTTGATCTGGAGCTGCCGCTCGCGGACGTCGACCAGTTCGATTTCGCCGACCGGGTACGGCCAGGTGTAGGTCAATCCGCCGCCGGACGGGCTGGTTCCGGTCACGCGGCCGAACACTTTCTTCACGCCCACCTGCCCGCTGTCGACGAACGAAAACCCGCTGACCGCGAACGCGATCAGCACGCCGATCATCAGCA
>Ga0123353_10004907_pt1 | contig 17409 bp, 6 predicted proteins | sample TergutLab28metaG_3_FD_92763 | JGI IMG/M metagenome (GOLD analysis project Ga0123353, IMG submission 92763) | Labiotermes labralis P3 segment gut microbial communities from Petit-Saut dam, French Guiana - Lab288 P3 | ecosystem: Host-associated > Arthropoda: Insects > Digestive system > Gut ...
CAGCGACAGCTTGATCGAGGGCGTGACGGCGGGCATCTCCAACGGTACGGTTTTCGGGACAAATACCTTCCGTATCGCCTTCATCCGGCCGCTTCTCAGCGGCCCCGCGGCAAAGACGGCCACCGCCATTTCCTCCGATCAACTGGCCGCCATATTGGGGTCGATCTCCGTCTATACCCTTTCGCTTGAGGCTTTGGCCGACGCGTTGCTTTTGGATCAGACGGCAAAGGCGCGCCCCGTTGCGGACGCGGTCTCCTACGGTTCCGTGGAGCCCCTGCCGTCCAATCACGGCGACGCGAACGAGGATGGTTTTGTCAACGCGGCGGACGCAGCGGCGATCCTGCGACATCTGGTCGAGCTGGTCACGCTCTCCGAGCAGGGGCTGAAAAACGCTCTGGTCACAGTGAACAAGAGCGTCTCCGCCGCCGACGCGGCCAAACTTCTGCGCTGGCTTGTGGAGTTGGAAGACCTGTAAAAAACGATTCATGTAAAAAAAGAGCGAGAGCTCTTTTTTTAGATTCCAGATTCCAGATTCCAGACCCCAGACCCCAGAAACGCTCACGCGGAAGTTCTCTGTTTCATTTATAATGCCGTGGGCATTATTTCCTTCGCTCCACTCTCCACTCTCAACACTCCACTCTTTTATGAATAGCGTGGAAAATAAAGGACACGCTAATGACGAAATAAAACAAGGAGGTTAATACAATGAGCAAAGGCGGAATGCAGACCATCGGCTGTGAGGTGACAAGCTGCCAGTACAACAGCCAGGGCAGCGAATGTAGCCTGAACAGCATCCAGGTGCGGCCCAGTATGCACAACCAAAGCGAACAGCAGAACGAGAGCCTGTGCGGCTCCTACTCCCACAAGAGCGGCGAAAGCTGGTAGGACAGATTCCAGACGCCAGACCGTAGGGGCGAACTGTGTTCGCCCGCAAAACCAACGTATCCGTAGGGGCGACCATTGGTCGTCCGCCGGCCCCAGTCCCAGAACCGTTCACGCGGGAAATTCAAACCACGAAAAGCACGAAAAGGCACGAACACCACGATAAAGCCTTTCGTGCTTTTTCGTGTTAAAAAAACGCATGAGCAAATGGACGTGAAAACCGTAGGGGCGAACACAGTTCGCCCACAGCCTGTCGACAGGCTGTGGAAATGCGGCGCGTTTCGTTTGCGCTGCACCCTGCCTTCTACACTTTCAGCGCTATCGCGCTGACATAGGCCAGCCCCGCGCCAACCAGGACCTGCAAGGCGTTGGCCCATACATTCAGCATGGCGGTCGGCCCGTAGAGGAAATATTCAAAACAAAGATAACCCAGCGGCACCAGCGGCGCGACGGCCAGCATGGCGAAAATGCGCTGCTTGCCCGGAAAGAGCCGCAAAAGCCAAGCGCAGCCCAGCCCCATCAATCCCTTGATCACAAAGGTGGCGGGGGCATAGGCGGCAAAGCCCAGCAGAACGTCCGCCAGCGCGCCGCCGGCCGCCGCCGCGAGCCCCGCATACAGCGCGCCGCGACGGATGGGCAGGTCGATCCGTCCGCTCATCAGCAGGCAGGCGGCCAAAAACACGCCCACGTCACCCAGATTCATGTACCCGAGGGGCAGGGGAATGGAGAGCAGCGTCAGCAACAGAATCAAAGCGGCGCAAAGCCCCGCCAGCGCAGGTCCGTATGTCGCGCGGCGCGCTTGCATTAAGCCTTTTTCAGCGCGTCCGCCTGAGTTTTCATGCCGGCCAGCGTCAGGCTCATCACCACGTCGGGTTCCAAACCCAACATCTCGCAGCCGCGCAGGATCACGTCGCGGTTGCAGCCCGCGGCGAAACGCTTGTCCTTAAACTTTTTCTTCACGCTCGAAAGCTCCAGCCCCTCAAAGCCCGTGGGCCGCATAAAGGCCGTGGCCAGTACAATGCCCGTTAATTCGTCCACAGTAAACAGGCTTTTTTCAATGGGCGTCTCGGGTTTGATCTCGTTGCAGAACCCATAACCGTGCGACAAAACCGCGCGGATATCCGCCTCGTCGATTCCCTCGGCCTCCAGCATAGCGCGCGCGTGGGCCAGGTGCGCCTCGGGATATTTCTCATAGTCCACGTCATGCAAAATGCCGATGGACTCCCAATGCTCGGGATTGTCCCCGAAATAACCCGCCATCGCGCCCATCGCCGCCGACACCGCCACCGCGTGCATGATGAGGTGCGGCTGACCTACGTGTTTTTTCAATATCTCCCAAGCTCTTTCTCTTTGGATCATTGTCTTATCTCCCTCTTGCGAATTTAACAGTTTCCATCCTATCACGTTTCTTTTATTCTTTCAACCACGAATGACACGAATGGCACGAATGCGCTCACGCGAGTTATAAAAATATATTCGTGTCATTCGTGGTTTGAAAAAAGTTTTAGCCAGGTTATTATGCTGTGTTCTTATTATCTCTCTCGCCGGATGCCGGGTAGAGGATAAAACGGAAGCGCTGACCGATGATGAAATCTTGCAAACGGCGCTGGAAGCATACGAATACTCCTTGCCCCTGGTGCTTATGGATTTGACAATGAAAAACGCGACCAATAGCGTTGTTCTTTCTGCCTTCGGCTCCGGCGGCAAAACGTTCCTCCGGCCCATTGTCAAGATTCAAATAAAACGCATAGGGAAACATTTCCCCAAGTACTTTGACCGTATTGTTGCGGCGCTCGAACAGAGTTGAAGCAGCAGCAATGGTCAGGCGAAATACTGCGGGCAGTTGCACCTGCATCCTGATACGGCAAAAGACGAGATATATCATTCATCGGGAATTTTTCCCGCGATGAATCGAGTGATTTACGCAAAATCAATCTTGAATTATGTGTAAACATAGTGTAAAATGAATGTAAATACAATGGGGAGAACACTATCAGCACAATATTAGGAGGAAAAGACATGAAGACGAGGAAATTACTGGCGCTGCTTATATCATTGATCATGATATTCGCACTGCTGCCGGCCACCGTTACGATGGCCGAGACGCTCACGTTCGACATCATTCAGATTTCGGACCTGCACGGAGGCATCGCGAGCGCGACCAATGTCAACCTTGGATCCAGACTGGCGACACAAATCCGGGCAGTCCAAAACGCCAATCCGACCGGGACGATTCTATTGGGCGGCGGCGATATGTTCCAGGGTACGCCGGTCTCCAACTTCTTTTACGGCACGTCCACAACGGAGTGGATGAACTACATGAAGTTCGACGCCATGGTCGTCGGCAACCATGAGTTTGACTGGGGCCTGGACGTCTTTGAGTACGAAACCGTCAAGGATGCGGAATTCCAATATTACTGCAGCAACATCCGTTGGCGGGCGGCCGGCGTGGACGGCGAGGGCAAGCCCCACGCGGCAGGCGAACTGCGCTTTAAGCCCTATGTCATCGTAGAGAAAAAGGGCATCAAGTTCGCGATCGTCGGCAATCAAGGCGCAAGCCCCAACACCATCGCTGCGGTGATGCACGCACCCTATACCTTTCAGAGCGCTGCTCAGGCCGTTCGGGATGCGGTAGCGCAGATGGCAACGGACGGGGTGAGCTATGACTTCCTCATCATCAACACCCATGACGGCACGGGGCTTACCAGTCTGCGGACTGAATTCCCGAAGCTGATTGCGGTATTGGGAGGCCATTCCCATAGCGGCACCGCCAGCGTATCCAGCGGATTGGCAACCGGCATCGGCGGAAACAGCGCCAGCGGTTATATTCGTGCGCAGATCTCGGTCAACACGGATACAATGGCGGCAACCGTAAACTCCTGCACCTGGACAGCCGCGAGCACAACCAACACGCCGGATGCCGGCTCGTTGGCCATTGTGAACAAATATCTCAACGACAAGAGGTATACAGACATCATGAATGAGCGGGTAGGGTACGCCAATCCTACCACCACCATTTCCAATTCCAACGTGCGGGCGCGCGTTTGGGCGTGTGAGGCTATGGCCTACGCTGCCGGCGCCGACATTGGTATGACCAACTCAGGAGGTCTGCGAAGCGCCGGCATTCCCATATTGTCGGGAGGGAACGCGACGGTGGGCAACATACCCTTCGGCTCCCTCCTTGGATTTATGCCCTTCGATAACTTCACGGCCGTGATAGAACTCACCTATGACGAGACGATAGGGCTGATGAACGCCATGCAGCAGGCGAACACGGCGCTGCTCTCCGGCGGCGTTTACTGCGCCATTGACAGTACCAGGGCCGCCGGCAACCGTGTGGTAGGTCTCTACCGTGCGGACGGGACGCAGTATCCGCCGGGTCAGAACATTAAAATCGCGGTGACGGACTTTGTCCTAAACGGCGGCGACTCCTTTAACTTCTTCACAAATCGGACCATCGTGCGCGACGGCGTGACTTGGACGATACAGAACTGGGCCAATGAAAATGACTGCTTAAAAGACATTTTCCCGCGCGACGCGTTCCGCACACATTTATTGGCTCAGCGGCAGCCGAACGGCGACTTTAAAAATATTATAACCGAGGTCTTCCGTCAAAGCGATCTCTTCTCCTCCGCGCGTTGGAACGCCAACGTGCAGTACGCGGAAGAGGCCAAGAGGCTGCTGGCCGATACGGTCGTCGCCACCAGCGCGAGCCAGGTCGCCGTGGGCAAGAGCTGGGTCACGCAGCCAGTGTATGATATCCTGCAAAACGCCTACAACAGCTATTTGGCGACGCCGGTAGCCGTGAACACGCCCTATCCGACGACTTTGGCGACGGTCAGCAACGCGCTGAATAATACGCCCACGACGACGACCTCGCCGATCGGTCAGTTTAAGGCGGCGATGCAAGTCGGCACGGCGTCCACGGTTCAGTTCCAGTTGCTGACGACTTCCGATGTGCATGGCGCGTACTACCACGCGAACTATAATACGGGCACAAAGAACACGGCGAGAACCAGCGGCATGACGCGTATCGCGACCCTGGTCAATACACGCCGCGCCGCGGTCCCCAACACGATTCTCGTGGACAACGGCGACACCTTCCAGGGTACGCCGATGACATCCTACTTCATGTTCAACCGGCCGGACCTGAAGGACGTGACGGCCGTGACGCTGCGCAACATGGGTTATGACGCGTGGGTCCCGGGCAATCATGAGTTCAACTTCGGCATGGATCCTCTGATGAAAGCGGTGAACGATTGCGACGCGCCCGCCACGGCAAGCGAGAGCCAGGTCAAGACCATTGCCGCCAACCTGATCAAAGACGGCTCCGCCTCGTGGGAGCCCTTCTTCAACGCCTATATCACCCGCACTTTCGGCGGCGTGAAGGTCGGCGTGATCGGTTTCTGCACGCCCTTTGTGCCCAAGTGGGACAAACCGGCGAACTGGGAGGGCATTACCTTCAAGAACTTCGTTGAAACCTTCAACCGATACGAAGACCATTTGAAGAACGTGGAGAAATGCGACGTGATCATCGCGGCCTGCCACTCCGGCGTGGAGGGTTCGGTCGCGGGGACCCCGGGCGAGAACCAGATCCGGGCGCTGATCGCCAGCAGCCAATACATCGACTTCGCGACGGGCGGTCATTCACACGGCACAGGAAACTCTACCGTGAACAACAAGAACGGCAAGCCGATTACGATACAGTTCGCGGGCAGCGGCGGCAACAGGCTGGCATACGCCGTATTCACCTACGATGTGTCGGCAAAGACAGTCTCGATTACGGCCAACGCCTTGACCACCAGCGCCAGCACCGCAGCCGAGTCGAAGGTCACAGCCGCGCTCCAGCCCTATGAGGACATTTTATGGTCAAACTATCTGCTCACAAAGCTGGGCACGGCCAGCGGGAACTTCACGATGCCGACCGGCCTGAGAAGCCCCAGTTCATTTATGGATTTCGTCAACAAGGTGCAGATGGAATCTGTCGGCGCGGAGATGTCCATAGGCGCGCCGCTCAACAATACCACCGGCAACATCATTCCCACGGGCGATATTTACCAGTGGCAGATGTTCGACCTGTACCGGTATGAGAACTGGGTCTACTGCGTGGACATGACCGCGCGCGAAATCAAGCTGTGGCTTGAAAAACACGCACGGGAGTTCGGTGTCAGCGGCGGCAACGTCACGGGCGGCGGCGGCATCTACCATGACACGCTTTACGGTGAAGGCGTCTCCTATGACATCATCGCCAGCAGGCCAAGCGGTGACCGCGTCATAAACTTCAGGTACAAGGGTAAACTCCTGGACCTCAATGACACGACCACGATGTACAAGGTGGCGATCAACAACTATCGTGTCACGGGCGGCAACGACTATGTCGCGTACGTGCGCAACAACGGGGGCCGCGCGGACTTCGCTATTGATGTCAGCGATACCAGCACGCCCATCTGGTCAATCAACCCGGATCGTCTCAGCAACTACACCGAGTATGAACTGGGCGGAGAAGCAGGCCAGGTGCGTGCCTTGATCGCGGCCTATATTGCAAAAGAAGGCACCATTCACCCGGTTGTGACAAGCAGCTTCCGCGTTTTGGCGTCCGAGCCCGCGGCGCCGGCGAATATCAACGTCGCCGTCTTCGCGACCTCCGATATGCATGGGCGTTCCACAACGACAAACATCAACAACGGCAACGCCTTGGCCAACAGTATGCCGCGTATCGCGACGGTGCTCGCCAACCAACGGGTAACCTACCCTCACAACATCTTAATTGACAACGGCGACACATTACAGGGCACCTTGGTCAATACCTACTGGATCACCAAGAAACCGAATGAGGTCAACCCCATGATCGCCGCGATGATCGCGATGAACTATGACGCATGGAATCTGGGCAACCATGAGTTCAACTACAAGCCCGAGCAGCGCGACCCGCAGGTCGCCTTCGCGGAGGCGGCGGGCATCAGCGTGCTGTCTGCCAATCTCGTGCTCAAGGAAGACGGCAAGAACTTCAAGGGCGAGAATGTCACGGCAGGTTCGCCCTACTACAAACCCTATACGGTCAAGACCTTTACCGTTGGCGGCGGGACCGTGAAAGTCGGCATCTTGGGCGTCGGCAACGCGAACAACCACAATTGGGATGTGCCAACGAACTATCCGAATATGCAGTTCTCCTCCCTGGATAACCCCACGGGCAACGCCGTCAACGAGATCAACAAGTGGGTCCCGATTATTCGGCAAGAGGCGGACATCGTCGTTGTGGCCATTCACTCCGGCACCGGCAACGCCTCGTTCAACTTGCAGAGCCAGGCGCGATACGCGGCGCAGAATACCAGCGGCGTGGACCTTTTTATCTCGGGCCATGACCACTCTGCCACAACCACGAGCTACACCAACACGGCGGGCAAGACGGTTTACCTCATGAACCCGGGCGCCGGGGCCAACCTATCCCGCGCCGTGTTCAATGTCACCTTCGGCACGGATGGCAAGTACGTATCCCACACCATCGGCACGCCGGTGAACACGGGCGCCGGCACAACGGCAAATACCGACGTGGGCAACGCCACACTGCCCCACTACACCGAGGCGAAAGCATGGGTGGATCTGCCGCTGGGCGCCTCGATAGCGGGCACATGGACCCACAGTACAACCTCCAACAACCACGTTTTCACCCAATACCAGACGACGGATCTTGTGCACAAAGCGAAAATCTGGGCGACTTGGTTGAGCAACGAATCCGACGGCGTTGAGGGCGCGACCGTGTCCATCTCCTCGCCTGTGTTTACCAGCGCGCTCTCCACTTCGCCGCGAGCAATAACGCTGGCTGACATACTGGCCCTGTATCAGTATGACAACAATGCCCTGTATATGCTCGAAATGACGGGCGCGCAGCTGAAGTCGTGGTTAAACGCGCTGGCAAACAAATACACAAGCACGTCAGCGTTCAGCGGAAGCATCTTCAATATGGACTCCTTCTATGGCATCGACTATAGAATTGACGTCAGCAAGACGACAAACAACCGCGTCGTGTACTGCTGGTATCAGGGCGCGCCGCTCAAGGACGACCAAATCCTGCGCGTCGCGATCAACAGCTACCGTCTCTCCGACGCCGAGTTTACGACAGCGACGGGTATAACCGTTGACGACGCGGTATGGGCGGCTGAGGTTGACCTCGGCGCGGACCGCGCGCCGGTGCCTGTTCTGATCGGCGAATACTTCACCTACAAGGGAACGGTCAGAGCGACCGATCCGGTCTACGCCGGCGCGGATTCCAAATGGTATCTCGGCAACACTACCCCTGCCGCCGCGACCATTACAACGACTACGCTGCCCAACGGCTCGACAGCTGCGGATTACAATCAGACCCTGGCGGGCACGGGCAACGTCACCAACGCCGAAACCATCATCTGGGGTCTGGCAAGCGGCAGCAGCCTGCCGGCGGGGCTCACGCTCTCGACCGGCGGTGTAATTTCGGGCACGCCGACCGCCGGCGGCACCTATACCTTCACGGTGACGGCGACCAATAAGATCGGCTCGCCCGCGACAAGGGCGCTCTCCATTACCGTGATCGCGCCCGCCAACATCACAACGACCAGCCTGCCCAGCGCGCTGATTGACACGGCCTACAGCGAGACGCTTGCCGCGAACGGCGACGAGCCGATCGTCTGGAGCCTGGCGGAAGGCGCCGCGCTGCCCGACGGACTGACGCTCTCGGCAGCGGGTGTGATCTCGGGCACGCCGACCGTCGGCGGCACGGTCACCTTCACGGTGATTGCATCCAACGGCATCGGCTCGCCCTCAGAAAAGGAACTCTCCATCACCGTCAATGTGCCGGCTGCCATCACAACGACCGTCCTGCCCGACGCGTTAAAGGACGTGGCCTACAGCGAGACGCTTGCCGCCACGGGCGACACGCCCATCACCTGGAGCCTGGCGGAAGGCAGCAGCTTACCCACAGGGTTCTCGCTCTCGGCGGATGGGGTGCTCTCTGGCACGCCGACAGCCGGTGGCGTCTTCACCTTCACGGTAGTGGCGAGCAACGGTTTCGGCTCCGACGCGACACAGGCGCTTTCCCTCACCGTTGGCATCCCGCCGGCCATTACAACGACCGATCTGCCGAACGGAACAAAGGATATCGCGTACAGCGAAACGCTTGCCGCGACGGGCAACGCGCCCATCAATTGGAGCCTTGAGGAAGGCGACGAGCTGCCAACGGGATTGACGCTCTCTGAGGGCGGTGTGATTTCGGGTACGCCGACAGAGGCCGGCACCTTCACCTTCACGGTGACGGCAAGCAACGGTTTCGGCGCCGATGCGGCACAGGCGTTTACCGTGATCATTGGAATCGCGCCTGCCATCACGACCGACAGCCTGCCCAACGCCATCCGAAACGCGGCTTACAGTCAAACGCTTGGTGCCACGGGCAGCGCGCCCATCGCCTGGAGCCTGGCGGAAGGCAGCAAGCTGCCGACAGGGCTTACACTCTCCGCGGACGGCGTGATTTCGGGTGCGCCGACCGTGAACGGCCGCTATACCTTTACGGTCGTGGCAAGCAACGGGTTCGGCGACGATGCGACACAGGCGCTTTCCATAGCAGTCGGTGTGGTGACGAGCATCGCGACCGCCAGTCTGCCCAACGCGTCAAAAGATACGGCATATAGCAGGACACTGTCGGCCTCCGGCAGCGCGCCCATCACCTGGAGCCCGGCGGAGGTCAGCAGCCTGCCTACCGGACTGACTCTCTCTGAGGGCGGCGTGATTTCGGGCACCCCAACCGAGGGCGGCGTCTTTGCCTTCACGGTAACGGCAAGCAACGGCTTCGGCGCCGTCGCGACACAGACGCTCACGCTCATCGTAACCGCGCCGCCTGTCATCACGACGGACGATCTGCCGGACGCTGAAGCGGGCAAGGCATACAGCCAAACGCTGGTTGCCGCGTGCTATCCACCCGCCACCTGGCGCTTGGCTGATGGCGACAGCCTGCCGGAGGGACTCACACTCTCGGCGGAAGGTGTCATTTCGGGCACACCGACAGAGGACGGCGACTTTACCTTCACGGTAGTAGCAACCAACGGCATTGGCGTCGATGTAACGCTGGAACTCTCCATCACCGTTTCGCCGGCCGAGATCACAACAGCGCCGGTTATCACGACGGACAGCCGCCTGCCCAACGCGGCATATGACACGGCATACAACGTACAATTGGAGGCCGAGGGCGACGGAACCATCGTCTGGAGTCTGGCGAAGGGCAGCCTGCCCAAGGGACTCACGCTCTCTGCGGACGGTCTGCTTTCCGGCACGCCGGAACTCGGCGGCGTCTTCACCTTCACAGTAAAAGCAAGCAACGGCGCCGAGACCGATACGGAACTGGAACTCACGTTCTTTATCACACGGCGCGGCGACGCGAACTGTGACAACTCCATCAGCGCGGCGGACGCGGCCATCATCCTGCGGTATCTGGTCGAGCTGAGCCAACTCTCCGAGCTGGGACTGCTTAACGCCAAGGTAACGAGCGGCAGCGGGGCTGTCTCCGCCGCAGACGCGGCCAAGATCCTGCGCTACCTTGTGCAGTTGGAACAAACACTCTAGCGCCTTATAAGCAGAGGGCAGAAAGCCGGTTTGGCTTTCTGCCCTCCGCTGCAAAGCATGAACTGTCAATAACGGACAAACACAATCTATGAATGGAGGAATCATTGGAATGAAGAAACTACTATCTATTATTGTTGCACTTGCAATGCTGCTGGCGCTGGTGCCGGTGGCCGTGACATCGGCGGCCACCCTGACGACGAGCTATTTAACAATCGCGCCGGGGGCGGACGAGACAAAACTCAATTTTTCATGGCACACTACGTCACTCGCGATGCTGCCCACCGTCCGCATTTGGAAGAGCGGCAGCACGGCGACTGAGTTTACCGGCTCAACCAGCGGTTCGACGACGGCGATGAGCTTGCAGTATTCCAACTGGGTCACCGTGACCGGTCTTGAACCCGACACCGAGTATACCTACCAGGTGGGAAACGGCAACGGTGACTGGAGTTTGGAATACACGGTCAAAACAAAAAATCCGTCGTCGTTCCAGTTTATCGCGGTCGGTGATGCGCAGATCGGCACGGATAACCGTACCGCATCCAACATCGCCGTCTGGAAGAACACGCTCAACGTCATCGAGGCCAACTTCCCGAACGCCGCGTTTATGACGACGACGGGCGATCAGGTTGACCAAAACGCGGTCAACGCGACCTCCCGCGGGCAATACGACGGTTTCTTTGAACCCCCGCAGCTGCGTTCGCTTCCACTCGCCGTCGCGCTGGGCAATCATGAGGGAAGCACAGGAACCGGCGCGTCTCACCGCGCCATGTATAACCCGCCCAACATAACCGGCACGATCGACACCTATGCCAATATGAACTATTGGTACAGATACGGCGACGTTCTGTTTATCGTTTTGGATACCTCCGGCCATACCAGCAATTTCCCCAGCATGACGAGCATGAGAACTGTCATAAGCACCGCGACGGCCGCAAATCCGGACGCGAAGTGGAGAATCATCAATTTCCACCATGACATATACGGCCAGGGCGCGCAGCACTCACAAAGCAATGCCAAGACCTTAAGAGACGCATCCCTGGCTGCCGTGATCGACGATTATAACATTGACATGGTCTTCAACGGGCATGACCACTACGCCTGCCGCTCCTATCCGATGAAGTGGTCGGGCAGCGCCGCGACTTCCAACACGCAGGGCAGGCAGCCCGAAACCTTTGACGGGACCGGCGCCTCCATCAACCCGACGGGCACGACCTATATCGCCCACAACACGCCGACCGACTCGAAGTACTACAACAGGCACGCGAACGGCATTCAGCCTTACACCGCCTGGGTGCCGGCGTCTGCGACGAATACGGGACGTCCGCAGTTTGCCGTGGTAACGGTGAACGGGAACAAACTCACCTACGACAACTATGAAATCACGACAACCAACGCCTTAACAAAGTTGGATACCTACTCCATTGTAAAAGTCGACAATCCGGATCTTGACTATAGCGTTCTGCAAGCCAAGTACGATCAGATCGACGCGATGACCATTGTCGTATCGGCAAACGGCGCGGGTCTGGCGCCCGGCACCAAGTGGATGACATCGGAAGACAAGGACGCGCTGGATGTGCAGATGGGCCTGGCGCAGACCATGCTTGCCAACAAGGACGCCGCGGACCAGGCCGCGATCAACGGCCTGCTGACGGCCCTCACCAGCGCCAGCGATACCACCAAGATCCACACCGCGACGGCAACCGTTAAGATCGTGGGCTGGGAGTTCACGACGCAGTCGCAGGCGATCAATAACAACGGGGGAGCCATGTTGCCCTCCACCTCCACTGCAAACGCGCAAGTTCGTGCCAACACAGGCGTGTTCGCCGGCTCCGGCTCGCTCATGTCCCTGCGCACCAGCGCGAACGCGATTTCCGCCATCATGTGGTATGCCTCCCCCATTTCCATTGAATCCGCCGCGAACAATACGAGTGGCGTTGGCGCCTATTGGCTGACTTCCTTCTCCACCAAGGGCTATGAGAACCTGGTGCTCGACAGTTGGGCGTTCCGGTGCAACTCGTCGGTCACCCGCTCGTTCAAGGTAGAATATTCCCTAAACGGCACCAGCGGCTGGACCGCCGTGACAAGCAACACAGCCGACCATTCCGGCGTCAGCGGAAATGACATGATCCCGGGGCCCAAGCTCAATCTTCCCGCGGCGATGGAGGATCGGGACACGGTCTATCTACGGTTCCGCATAACGGCATCATCCGGCAACGGTTACACCTGCATCAATGACATCGTTGTTGTGGGCAATGAAATCGGCGCCGCCTTCGTCGGCGACTACAGCGCCCTGCAAGCCAAGTACAACCAAGTCAACGCGCTGACCATCGTCGAGTCGCCGGACGGCGCGGGCCTGCCTGCGGGCACCCTGTGGATGACACCGGCGGACAAGGGCGCGCTGGACGCGCAGATGAGTGCGGCCTCGTCCATGCTCACGGCCCAAAACGCCGCAGACCAAACGGCAATCGACAATCTGCTGGCAGCTTTGACCTCCGCATCCGCGCCTGACATCAAGATCAAGACCGCGGTGGGATCGTCAACGCCCGTTACCTTCGTCGAATGGTCATGGTCGGCAGCCGATGCCACGGCCAGGAGTTCCCAGCCGGCGACCAAAGGCGTGGGCGCCCTGTCCCTGTACAGAGGCGCTACGCTCCTGACCACAGCCATCAACGCCTCCAACCCGCCTCCGGCGGCCTATACCTCCGGCGGATTCTTCGGCGGAACAGCCAACGGTGCCTACTGGATAGCCGAATTCTCCACAGTGGGCTATACCGGTATCGTGTTGAATTTCTCGCAGGCATCTTCGTCTACCGGGCCGAGAGACTTCAAAGTGCAGTGGTCCACCGACAATAGCACATGGACAGACGTTTCCGGCGCGGCATATGTCATTCCAAATTCCACCACTCCGACTCAGTTGGGGCCCTATACCTTGCCCGCGGGCGCCGAAAATCAGCCGACGCTCTATGTCCGCTGGCTTATGACTTCCACCGTTTCGGCCGGCGGCGGCGCTCTGGCTTCCGGCGGGTCAAACCGTATGCACACAATCTTTGTCACCGGCAGCGCCGGCCCGGTCGACTGCTGTGACGGCACCTGCGCGACCTGCGCTTGCGCGGATTGCGACAAGACCGGCCCGGGTGAGTGCTGCGAGCCGCAGAGCGACGGTTATGTGTATAAACTGGCCAAGACCGCGGCGGATCTGAAAACGGGCGACGAAGTCATCATCGTGAGCTGGAAGCCCACAACGAACGCCGGCGCCGCCGCACAGGGTTATTATATTATGCTGAACCGGCTGGGCGAAGGCGCGGGCTCCAGCAGTTCCACGTACCGCAACGGCGGGCGCTTCTCAAACAATCCGTATGTGGCGGGCGCTGTGCCGGAAGGATTCACCGCGACGGATATGGCCGGTATCGTTCCGGTCGCCCGTGCCAACAACAGCGTGATTACAACGCCGGGCATTGATTATGCCACCTTCACCCTCGGCAGAGGCACGAACAACACTGCGGCCTACACTTTCCACGAGGCGGGTCAGGGTTACCTCAGTGTCTCAGGCCCCGGTAACTCTGTGCTGCCGCGGGCAGCGCTGGACAACAACGGCGAATACACGCTTACGTTTGCCTCGGACTATTCGATTCTGGCAAGGGCGCTCGCGGCGAACGTGACCAACAATGACCTTCGTTTCAACGCGCAGAATCCCACTTCCGGTCCGAACTTCACCGGCTACAGCGCTGCGTTCCAAGAGCCGATCTTCCTCTATGTAAAGGTCGTGTCGGCGTTTGTGGGCGACTACGACGCCCTGCAAGACAAGTACGATGAGATCGACCCGCTGACCATTGTCGTGTCGGCGGACGGCGCGGGGCTGACGGCCGGTACCCTGTGGATGACGGCGGCGGACAAGACCGAACTGGATACGCAGATGGGCTTGGCGTCCACCTTGCTCACGGCAAAAAATGCCACAAACCAGGGCGAGATCGACAATCTGCTGGCGGACCTGATCGCCGTTGCCGACAAGATCAATACCGCGGTGGCACAGAGCAAGGTCTATCAACTGGTGGAGAACGCCAGTCAAGTCGCGGCCGGCGACAAGGTCGTCATTGTGGCCCCCGTGCCGGAGTGGCAATCATCTCCCTCTCCCGCGGGAATGGTAACAGGCTATTATGCCATGATAACCCATCAAAACAATGCGGCCATGGGTCGTGACAACCGCAACGGCGGCCGGCTTTTGGACTTCCCCATTACTGAGGGCTATGCCGCGCACAGAACGGCGGGCGCATGGCCGAAGGTAATTACGGAGGCGCAGCTTGGCAACCTCTTAGGCGTTGACCGTTACGGAACCTCGTCGCCCATAGAGCTTGTGAATCCGTCGGCAGTTACGGCAGCCCTCCTCACCGTGGAAGCGGGCAGCGCGGCCAATACCTTCTCCTTCTGGGATCCGGCCAACAACGGCTACCTTGCTTGGGACGGTTCCGGCAATACCGTTGTCCCAAGGGCTACCAAGAACGCCAGCAGTTCCTTTATACTGAATTACAGCAGTACCACCGGACTGTACTATGACACCAACACCGTCGCGCTTCAGGTGTCGGGAACAACTACGCGTGCCTTGACCTTCAACAACCGCGCGCCCGCCTCCGGCCCGGTCTTCGGCTGCTACACCCTCTCCAGTTCGGGCGTGGTACAGGTCTATCTGTATAAAGAAGTCATTTCCGGCGCCTGCACCCACCCGAACACCCCCGTGCCTTTCGGTGCGGTTACCCGGACCTGTGTGGTCGAGGGCTTCACGGCGGGATCAATGTGCCCCGACTGCGACCATGTATTCACCCAACCGGTTTCAACGGGTTTTGCCGACCATACCTACGGCGGTTGGACCACCACCGTGACCCCGACCTGCACCATCTCCGGCGTGCGGCAGCGCACCTGCTCGGTCTGCACGGGCGTGGAGACGGATTCCACCACTCTGGGTCTGAACCCCGCCAACCACGTGGCTACAGAATCCTTTGGCGCGGTTACCCAGACCTGTGTGGTTGAGGGTTTCTCGGCGGGCACCAGATGTGTCGCCGACAACAGCCATGTGATTGCCGCGCCCGTCTCGACAGGTTTCGCCGACCATGCCTACGGCGATTGGACCACCACCGTGACCCCGACCTGCACCATATCCGGCGTGCAGCAGCGCACCTGCTCGGTCTGCACGGACGTGGAGACGGATTCCACCACTCTGGGTTTGAACCCCGCCAACCATGTAGACACGGAATCCTTTGGCGCGGTTACCCAAACTTGTGTAGTTGAGGGCTTCACGGCGGGCACCAGGTGTGTCGCCGACAACAGCCATGTGATTACCCCACCCGTCTCGACTGGCTTTGCTCCCCACACAGAGGGTGCGCCGGCAACCTGTACCACGGCGCAAATCTGTACGGTCTGCACAGCCGTGATAGTGCCCGCCATCGCGTGTGACCCCTGCGACGGGTGCAACGGCTCCTGCGGCTGCATTTGCTGTATGCTGGACTATGACGATCTGCAAGCCAAGTATGATGAAATAGACGCGCTGATAGACAGTATCGCTATTTCTGAGGATGACTTTGGTTTGGCAGACGGGACCAAGTGGATGCTGCAAGCGGACTTTGCCGATCTGGAAACGCTGATGACCGCTGCGCGGGAGATGCTCGAGAATGAGGACGCCGAGGACCAGAATGAGATCGACGAACTGCTGGCGGATCTGATCGCGGCGGCCGCCAAGATCAAGACGGTCAAGTTCGTGTTCGTCGGGAACTATGCCGCTCTCCAAGCCAAGTATGATAAAATAGACGCGCTGACGATCACAGTATCTGAGGATGGCGCGGGCTTGGCTGAGGGCACCAAGTGGATGACGGCAGACGACAAAGCCGATCTTGACACGGAAATGATCGTAGCGCTCGCCATGCTGACGAATGAGGACGCCGAGGATCAGGATGAGATTGACGAACTGCTGGCAGACTTGATCGCCGCAGCCGCCAAGATCAAAACGGCAGGGTTCGTATTCGTCGGCGATTACGACGATCTCCAAGACAAGTATGACGAAATCGACGCGTTGACGATTGTCACATCGGAGAACGGCAAGGGTTTAGCTGAGGGCACCAAGTGGATAACGGCGGCGGACAAGGCCGAGCTTGACGACTTGATGGCAGCGGCTGAGGCTATGCTCGAAAACGAAGACGCCGAAGACCAGGATGAGATTGACGAACTGCTGGCAGACTTGATCGCCGCAGCCAACAAGATTCAGACCGCTGTCGCAGAGCCCGGCGACAACGCGTGCGGCTGTGAGTGTGCCGCTTGCGGTAGCGACTGTGACGGCGAGAAATGCGCCGCGGACTGCGTGTGCGCCTGCTGCATCATCTGGGGCGACGCGGACGGGAACGGTCAGGTCAACGCCGCAGACGCTGCCAAGATTCTGCGGGCGCTTGTCCAACTGACCACGCTGACCCCGAAGGGCGAGATGCAGGCCAAGGTAACGGGCGGCGCGACAGTCTCCGCTGCCGACGCAGCCAAGATCCTGCGTTTCCTCGTGGATCTGGTCTCCGACCTCACCCCGCCCGTAAAATAAGCGAAAGCTTAATAGAATGGGGGCTGACGCATGAGGATTTCTCTGGAATCCGAAACGCCGGTCCCCTTTTAGAATAACGAGTTTTAGAATAACGAGATCGTGCAGCACAGAGGAGAAAAACATATGGGCAGCCTATTAGCGAAACGTCTTTGACGGCTGTACTTCCCTTAAACTGTAACGCAAGGCGGGATGGCATAATGAAAAGTAAAACAATATGCTAAGTCCTCCCTTGAAAGTGTAGTAATGGGGCGAAAAATCGTAACCGTCAATTACAAAAGCACCTCGGCAGATGGTTGAAAAAGTAGTACGATAGCTCCAACAGGGTTGAAAAAGTGAGGATTACTTTTTCAACCGGAAGGGAGCTATAAGTA
>Ga0123353_10004908_pt1 | contig 17406 bp, 13 predicted proteins | sample TergutLab28metaG_3_FD_92763 | JGI IMG/M metagenome (GOLD analysis project Ga0123353, IMG submission 92763) | Labiotermes labralis P3 segment gut microbial communities from Petit-Saut dam, French Guiana - Lab288 P3 | ecosystem: Host-associated > Arthropoda: Insects > Digestive system > Gut ...
GGCCTCCCTGTTTCCTGCTTGTCCGCAAACAACAGTTTACAGGTTTCCACCCTTTGGGCCTACCTTTTTCTTCTTCTCCCCTTCCGGGGGGCAGTTGAAGTTACAATCGGGGAAGCAAAAATAGCCCGTAAATCCGTCCCTGTCCTTTGCAACATGTTTTTACAACCAACGTACGCTATCCCCGCGGGGTGCGATATGGCTAAGCGCGTCTCACGAAAAACGTGATTTCCGGCGAACGGGCGGCTTATGTGGTTGGTGTCCGGCATTTATGACGGACACAACCACTTGCCGCACGGAGCCGGAAATCGCGTTTTTCGTGCTAACGCGCGTGCCATATCGCACCCCGCGGGGAGGATCACGTATGTATTATAAAAACAATTTCAATAAAAAATAACAGTTATGCCGTTCGCTTCTACTGCCTTAGCCAACGCTTCCGGCAGCAGCCGTTCATTTCCCGGTAAATACAACACCCGTACACGCCCAAGCACCGGCAAAATACGCGCGATATCCTGCGGACGCAGCCAATCCGTAATCACCAAAGCACACGCGCGGTTAACGTTACGCATGTCCAAATAGCGCAGCAATTCATTTTCGCCGCCACGCCCCGTACCGGATACCGTCACACGGTTATGGCGGCGATGCACGGTATAATTACCCAAGGTATCAAGCTCCGTCGTCTGCGGGCGTATGGGGAAGTCACGCAAATATACACACAGCATTAACGCCGCGATCCCGAAAAGAAGCAGCGGCATTCTGCGTTTTAACTCTGTTCCAAAACCGTTCATAACATAAGCAAAAATCAACAAGACCGCCAAACCCGCCAACGATACGAAAACGCTCCCGCCGCCCGTGCGCACCACGGCAAACGGCAACGCGCCGAAGAAACGGCCCACCCATTCGTAGAGTTGTAATATATAAAATACCACACTTCCCGTTACGGCCGCCGCCGGTTGCCATACCAACCCAACCAACCCCGTAACCACACCCGTCACCAATAACGCCACCACAAACGGGATGATGATCACGTTGGCGAATATACTGTACAGCGGTATTTCGTAGAAGTGGTGCGCGAGTATGACATAGGTGGAAAAGGTCGCCGCCATACTTACGGCCAACCCGTTGCGGAACTTGCCGTACGCGGGCAACCGCACCCAAACAAGCAACCGTTCGATGGGGTCGGTGAGCAAGGTGATACCGTACACCGCACCGAAGGAAAGTTGGAACCCCACGTTGTATACCATCAGCGGTTCGTATAAAACCAACGCGGCACACGCCCATGAAATACCCGTCAGCAAATTATAATCGCGGTACAGGACCTTGGCGAACACCAACGCCCCACCCATAAAAACGGCGCGTACCGTCGCCGTCGCCGCACCCGTCATTAAGCAATATAAGACCATGATTATAAGCGTGGCCACGCCCGCCTTACGCGGATGGATCAGCTTACCCAACACCGCGTTGACGGCCAGCATTAGGACCGTTATGTGTAAGCCCGAAATGGACAGAATGTGCCGTATCCCCGCTACGCGGTAGATTTCCGTCAAGTCACGGTCCAAAGCCTCACGGTCGCCCAATACCATCGAGCGGATGATACCCGCTTCCCTATGCGGGAGGACGGAATCAAATACCGCGGCGATTCGGTCACGCACGTACCGTATGGCTGTGTTGAAATTTCTATGTACGTCCCCCGCCACGACTTCGGTCGGGCGGATAATCGCGTCGATTTTTTGCGTACGCAGGTGCAGGAAGGCGTCGTATCCGCCGGGGTTGGCCGCCCGTGTTAAGGGCAAAAGCTCCCCCGTCATACGGATTTCCTGCCCGATTTCCACCGTAGGCAAGTGCGGTTGCAAATACGCCATGACCCTTATCGGTTCCCCTTGGTACACCGCACGTACGACCACACGCCGGTTACCCCCGGCTGTCAAGCCGCCCGTGTCTGATACTCGGCCATAAAGTGATATTTCCGTTTCGGACTCCGGGATAAATATTCCGGTTTCCATACGGCTTACGCCCCGCAATACCCCCGCCAATAAAAAAAGCGCGAATAAAAATACCGGCCAATAACGGTATCTTTTATGCAACGCGCCGCATACGCAAACGCCGAATAATATCAGCATTACATAAACCAACGGGGAAAACGGTACGGGGAACACATTGGTCCCCGCCATTACACCCGTGATCAAAAACCCCAACGCCCACAATACCGGGCGCTTTACGGGCGACATTATTCCTCGTCGTCGCCGCGCGGGCCCACGGTCACTTCGTCCTCCTCGCCGTTTTCATACGGTTCTTCCTCGGGTTCCTCGCCCACCAGGATCATATCGTGGTCGTACACGAAGCCCAAGTTAAAATCAGTCACCCCGTGGAAAATCTCGTGCCGTTGGGAGTCCACCAAAAAGAATACCCGCTCCACGCGTGTGTTCCAATCCGTATTTTCCGCAAACGTAAGCGTGTTGACGATGCTTTGCAACATCAACCGTGAAATATGCTGGTTCCCGATAAAACGGTTCATGAAGTCGCCCGAAAAGTCCACGTACAAGCTCCGCGATTCGGATTCGTAGTTAACCATACGCACGCGCGTTTCCGGCGGGATGACGCGCATCGCGTTTTCATTTCCTTGGGACGGGCCCGCAATCAGATATGACAGCTTGGATTCCACCAAGCGGTGCAAATTGATGTAATCGTCCACAAACGTTTCGGTTATCAAACCCTCACCTTCGGCGCAAACGAAATATAACGTAATCACGCGGGAGGCCATGACCCCCGGCGACAAGGAAGGATTGTTCGCCATGGTGTTTGCCGTTTCGATCGTCACCGCCCCGGCGTCCCACCACCATTCATCGCTTCTCTCTTCTCCATCGAGCCATCTGTTCAGCCATTGCGCGAAGTGCATGGGCGGTTTATTGCCTTCCCCGTCCACCCATATCAATACGCGCTCCACAAAAGACAACTCCATCAAAGTAAGCGCCAACCCCATGCGGAACAACGCCTCTTCCGGCGGGGTCATCTGACGGTATTCCCGCGGGAAAGCGATCCCCACCAAGTCATCGCGGTACACGATCGAAACCACGCCCAAATCCTCCGGCCAAAGCCTTTGCAGCGACGAATAGCGCGGCGAACCGTAGAAATGGTTGACCATGGTTTGAACCAACATTTCCCGCGGTCCGTGCGGCACGTTTACCGCCGTCCCTTCCAGCCGCCCTTCGGCGGGGTTAAAGTGAAAGACGCGCAACCCCCCGGCAAACGAGGAACCCCGTTGCATACCCATGACAAAAAAAACGATCAACGCACACATGGCAAGGAACGTGATAACCGCCGCGAACAAAATCCTGCGCTTTTTATTTTTTAACAACGTTTTCACGGCTCAGCTCCTCCTTATCGGTATGCGTATCGTAAAGACGGCCCCTTCATCGGGTTTTGAGGAAACCCGAATCGATCCATTGTGCGCCAATATCGCCGAATGGGAAATCGCCAGTCCCAAACCCGTACCGCCCGTTTCGCGGTCGCGGGCTTTATCCACCCGATAAAAGCGGTTAAATATCTTGGTTTGTTCGCTTTCGGGTATACCCATACCCGTATCCTGCACACTGATATACACAAATTGGTGGTCCGCGTCCACCGCGACCTTCACCGTTCCGCCTTGGGGGGTATATTTTATACCGTTTTCGACTATATTTGAAATGGCGAGCGTGAGTTTTATTTCATCCGCGTTTATTTCCACGGGCCGCACGTCGTCGTAGATCAATGCGATTTCCTTCTGCTCGGATAACGGGGACAATCGTTTGAGGATATCCTCCACCATCCTGTTGATGGATACGGTTGAAATGTTAAGCCCCTGCTCACGCTGGTCGTTGCGTACCAAAGCCAGCAAATCGTTGTTGATGTTGGTCATGCGGTCCACTTCGTTGACGATGTCCTGCAGGAATTCGCGGTACATGGCTTCGGGCGCATGTTCCTGCAAAAGGATCGACTCGGACAGCACCTTCATACTGGATAAGGGGGTTTTCAGTTCATGCGATACGTTGGATACGAATTCTTCGCGCGTCTTTTCCACCCGTTCCAACTTTTCCGCCATGGAATTAAAGGATTCTGCAAGGATCGCGTATTCGTTTTGGCCCTCAACATTGGTGATGCGCTGGTCGAGCCTGCCGGTAGCCATACGCTGTACTACAAGCAGGATACGGCGCAACGGACGTATCAGCGTGTTCGCCATGATGAAAACGACAACGATAATCCCCAGGCTTACCAACGCGATGATCAACAGAAGATCCGCGCGGAGGTCGGACAGGGTTTCGAAGATGTCTTCCACGCTTTCGATCAGTAAAACCGCGCCCACACGCTCCGTCGCGTCATGCGGGCTGACGACGGGGACGGCGGTATATAAGGTGGATTCGGCCCGTCGCAGCTGGGTGACAATCGTGCGCCCGCTGATCGCATTCATCACCTCCGGGATAATCACAGTTTGCCCGGTGCGTGAACCCGCGGCGGAATCATAGATGACGCGAAGGCCGTCGTCGAAGATCAATACGCGGTAACCCCATTCCGTACTCCGCCGGTTCATCATCCCGCGCAGGTTGTTGAGCAGCGTCGTTTCCTCCAACGTGTCGAAGCCGCGCGCAGCCACGATGTCCGAAGCTATAAATGCGATGGGCTGTACTTCACCCTCGCGCTCATCAAGGTAATCGGTTTCGATATGCGCGATAACCACGAAAAAAAACACCGCAAGCGGCAATAAGCTAAGTGCGACATAGCTTAACGCCAACTTCCAGCGTAAGGAAGAAAACCAACGGACCTTATCTAAAATAGTAACCGACTCCCCATTTCGTGCTTATATACTTGGGATCGCTAGGGTTTTCCTCGATTTTTTCGCGCAGTCGCCTGACGTGGACGTCCACGGTACGTACGTCGCCGGTGTTATCGACCCCCCAAATCTGCGTCAGCAGCTCCTCCCGCTCGAACACGCGGCCAATGTTGTTCATGAAGAATTCAAGCAAATCGAATTCGCGTGCGGTCAGGTTGATTTCCTTATCCTGCACATGGACGCGGCGCGATTGGATGTCAACGCTGATATCACGCAGGGTCAGCTTCTCCACTTTACGCGTTACGGGTTTTGCCAACGCGCTGCGCCGCAGTATGGCTTTGATGCGCGCCTTAAGCTCAAGGATATTAAACGGCTTGGTGATGTAGTCGTCCGCGCCGTATTCCAGCCCCATGATTTTGTCCATGTCGTCGTCCTTGGCGGTAACCATCACCACCGGCACGGCGCTGAACTCGCGGATTTGTTGGCATACCTCCGTACCTTCGATCTTGGGCAGCATCACGTCAAGGATGATGGCGTCGTATTTGTTCTCACGCGCCAATAACAAGGCTTCCTCGCCGTCGTAAGCCGCGTCCACTTGCATACCGTCCTGCTCCAAGCTGAACTTGATGCCTTTTACGATACTTTTTTCGTCATCCACTACCAATATAGCCGGCATAACATATATCACCTCACCGTGATTAATTCCTTTAAACCGTTGAATATAGCGTTCCCGATACCCGAAATGTTAAGCAATTCCTCTATTTGGGTAAAGCCCCCGATACTTTCACGATAGTCAATGATACTTTGCGCGCGTGCGGGGCCGATTCCGGGGAGGCTTTGCAACTGCGCGAGGGAGGCGGCGTTAAGGTCGATGATATCCGAATTCGTTTGCGTGGGGTTTGCGGATGCGATCCCGCTTTCGCCCTGCCCCACTACGGTATAATCCCCCACCGCGGGTACGATGATCTGCATCGCGTCACGCAAGGGGACGGCCAGGTTGATCCGCGTTAAATCAGCCTCCCGCGTGTAACCCCCGGCCATTTCCACCGCATCCGCCACACGCGCGGAAGCGGGGAGGGTGTACACGCCGGGTTCGTATACCTCACCCAAGATATGTATGACGACATAGGCCGTCGCTTCCTCCGGTTGGGGTTGGTGCTGGGGTTGGGGTACAAGCACCTCCCCCCCGACGCGGGCGGCGGGTCGGGACGGGTTAACGATAAACAAGAACCCCATAACGGCAATGCAAACGGTCCCCAATAGTATATATATATGTTTCTTTAGGAATTCCTTCATCTTCTATCACCTGTAAAAAGGAGCATGGTTAAACATGAGGATATTACAGCTTCCGTTATTGTTGCTTACGGCTTTTGTCGCCACGGCGCAACCGCCGTACGAAGAGGAGGCGCTCGCACTTACCCCGCCTTCCTATACGTCGGGCGGTGTCGTGGTGATGTGCGCGGATACGGGGTTGGTACTGTACGGAAATCGGGAACACGATGCGTTTTATCCGGCCAGCATCACGAAAGTGATGACGGCGTTGACCGTGCTGGATCATGTGCAGGATTTAAACGAGCGTATCACGTTTTCGTACGACGCGGTTTTTTCCATACCGCGCAATTCCAGCCACATTTCCATGGACGTGGGTGAAACGCTCAGCGTCTATGAAGCACTCCATGCGCTGTTGCTCCGTTCCGCCAACGAAGTGGCTTTAGCTTTGGCTGAATATGTGGCGGGCAGCGTGGAGGAATTCGTGGAGCTCATGAACCACCGCGCCGTATCGGTCGGGGCGCTCGAGACCCGATTCGTAAATCCTACGGGCTTACCCGCCGTGGGGCATGTGACCACAGCCTTTGACATGGCGTTGATCATGCGCGAAGCCGTACGATTGTACCCGATATTCGAGGAAATCATCGCTACAAGGCAATTCGCCATCCCCCCGACGGAACGGCAAGCGGAAACGCGTTTTATCAACACGACCAACCAATTGATCCGCCCGGGCACGCCCTACTTCAACCCCCATGTAATCGGTTCCAAAACGGGATGGACACACGCGGCGGGCAACACGCTCGTCACTTACGCCAACTACGAAGGGCGCAGGCTTATCGTCACGGTCCTGCAAGGCTCGGGGACGGACCCCTTCCGCGAAACGACATCCCTGCTTGATTACGCTTCCCGATTGCCTTACGAGGATCGGGTGGTGTTTAATGCCGAATCGTATATACGGGTCGTACCCGTATTGCAGGAAGTCGACGGGGAAATGAAGGAAGTTTACCGTTTACCGTTGCAAGCAGGGGATGATTTGCTTTACAGCTTGCCCTTGGGTTTTGACCTCACCATGTTACGTTACGACCTTACCGTACCGGAAAGCGTAACCGCTCCCGTATCGGAAGGCGACGCCCTCGGCAGCGTCGCCGTGTACGCGCAGAACGTGCGGCTGGGTACGGTTAACCTGTTGGCGCAAAGCACGGTGGCGGAAATTTCAACATCCGCATCGCTTGCCGACAACGCAGGCGCGTCGGGGGAAACCGCATCGGCGGAATCCGCATATCCGACCACCCTTCACGCACCGTCGAACCCCTCTGCGACCTTCGGCAATTTTTGGGACGCCTTACGCGACAGCGACCAATTGGCTGCTTTGGCCGTGCCGCTTACGGTTGCGTTCCTTGGGCTGCTGGTTTCGACCGTGGTATTCGCCACACGTCGTAAGCGCAGGATGAAGCAATTCTTCTACGTCGGCGGCGGCAAACGGTATTCGAGCCCGTATTTTAACTCATATCGATACAGGTAGCAAACAAATTGCTTTATATATTTAAAGTTTAACACATTAAAAAATACATGGAAAGGCGCGTATAATGTAAAATCCTTACGCGCCTTTACTACGTTTTTTTATATGGGGGTACCTTTATAATTTGAATAAATATCACATATCGCGTCATCGACTTGTTTGCTTGTATACCTTCGAGGTTCTAAAAAATTATTATCGCGATATTGTTTTGATCGCCTTAAGGCAATCATACCAGAAAATTTAAACGCTTCTTCTTCTTGCTTAGGATCAAGTCGATCATACGATGTATTACCCCGTTTATCACCCAAGCCGATATGTTCCAAAAAGATATGTCCCAACTCGTGACCGATAACAATCATTTTTTGCAATCTCGTTCCATGTGGTGAATATATGATTGTGGCACCCCATGGATGAACAAACGCAAATCCCTTATGCGGGGAATCGATGGAACAATTTTGATGTTTGATAATTTTGTATATACGTTGTTGCCCCCGATATTCCGATTGTTTTTTATTTGCCATCAATGTCTCAATTGCGCGTACTTCGTGGTCTAATATTCCGTCAGAATTGATTTCATTAACCATTATGTTAAAAGCGGACACCACTTTATCGTTCGGGCGGTGTCCGCTTTTTGCGGAATCGTTAGTCATTCAAAGCCCTCCAATGCCCCATTAGGAAAACATCCTTCGTAACGGCATATAAAGTGTCATAGTCCATTTCCAATTCTTTCCTATGTTCCATGGAGTGAACGACTGCGCCCATGTACGCAACTAAACGTTCACATTTTTCTTTTATCGTCTTGCATCCCACCTGCTCAAGAGCATCATCAATGTCATGCCCTTCCTTACATATTTCCAAGGTATCGATCCTTTCTTGTACCATACCTTCTACTCCTTCCTTCCTCTTTGGATTGAATATTAAATGGCCGATCTTCATAAACCACCACCTCCTTTGTGTAGTATACTCCCCCATACAAGTGGAAATTACACAGCAATCGAAAGGAAATGTTTTATTTATTGTAATTGGACAAGCTCGTCAAGCAATTATATTATTCTAATTACTAACTATGGTAACTTTACATATTTTTTTATGTATATATCATTATTTCACAATACTATTGGCATTATCGAAATCGAAAACATATATTTTCCTTGATCAAACCGATAAGGTCGATGCAACTCCGGCCCGCAGGAGTTTGAACCGATGCCGTTATGCTTGTAATCAATGTTTACGACGGTTTTATCCGTTTTCACCATCTCATACGGGTGCTTCGCCAAATCCAAACCGTGCGGGGTGTAGTGGGATGCGTTGAACGAAAACGGCACGTTAACGGCCTCGATCAATAAACCCCGCCGTCCTTCGTCACTGATGAACGCGTAATCCACTTCCCCGCGTGCGCCGTTTTCCTGCGGCATGGCGTAATTTTCAAACATCACGTCAACGGTTGTCTCGAATAATCCCTTATACACGCTGCGGCGCATATCGGCGTAATTCTCGTGGGGGCCGCGCCCGAAGTATCGTACGCGTTCGTGCCCCGCCGGCAACACCAAGCGCAAACCGAAACGCGGCAGCGGAAGGCGCGATTTGTCCCACATGGCGTTACGCTCGGCAACATCAACGTCGGTGGTGAAGCGTATCCGCCCGTCCCCGGTAATCGTCCACACAGCCTCGCCGCGCAGGATAGGGGCTTCGGAATAACCGCCGATGGCATAACGCGTTTTTATCACGCAGGTGTTTGCGTCGGGTGTTTCCCACTCGGAGGCATATATGTGCGTTACGGCACGGTCCAAGCCCCACGCCCGCCACGCGTGTTGGATGTTACGGTCGTTGTCCGTCGGCGCGCGCCATACGTCGAAGGTGACGGGTTCCGATATGAACGGGATATTTTGACTGATAATTTGATTGAAAACCCCTTTACGCAAATCGAATACATATAAAAGGTTTTCGTTTTCGATACGGAGTCCTCGGTCGTTTTCGCTTACCGTTAACGGGGTAATCGGTCGCACGGGCCGTAAATACGGTGGCGGCGCGACGCGGTTATCGGCGATGATGAGTTGGTTAAACGCCATTTCCTCGCCATGGGTCGCCCATTCATGAAAGCGCGGGCTGCACGGGTCGTTTTTGTAACGGAAACGCAAATTGAGCGCGCAAAAACCCAACTGTTCTTTTTCCGGCAAGTCGTATGCCAATTTTATTTCCTGCGATCTGTGCGGGGGTACCATCAATATAAACTCATATCCGTTCGCGCGTGTTTCGCCGTTGTTTTCCAAACGCCATTCCAAATAGATATGCGACAAGTCGATGAAATCGTAATCGTTGTACACGCGTATGATACCTTGCGCCGCGTCCGCCATTTCCGCGCGGGCGTAGGCGTAGACAGCCTTCGCTTCCTTTAAGCCCGTGTGCGGCGTGCGGTCGGCGTATACCAAGCCGTCCAAGCAAAAGTTCGCGTCATGGGGTTCGTCACCGAAGTCGCCGCCGTAAGCGGTAAATGTAATCGGGGACTTCGTCACAAATTGTTCCGAAGTTAACCCCATTCGTGCCAACGCCTTTTCCGCACCGCGATAGGGTACGGTGTAGGTCTTGCCGTTTGCGTCGGTATATCGCTTGGCAAGCAGGCCGTGGTCCCAAAATTCCCATATACAACCCCCGATCAGCTTGGGGGTCTTTTTGATGATTTCCCAATAGTCCCATATATCCCCCGGGCCCGTGCCCATCGCGTGGGAATACTCGCAGAAGAAATAAGGCCGTTTTTTCGTATCATCGGCGGCATATTCCGCCACCCATTCAAGCGACGGGTACATGCAGCTGCGTAACGAGAGGAAATCCTCTTCGTCCGTTTGGTGCGGGTTTGCGCCTTCGTAATGTACGGGCCTGTCGGGGTCGCGCTCCCGCGCCCAATAGGCCATTTTGTCGTGGTTTCTGCCGTATCCCGACTCGTTGCCCAGCGACCACATGATAACGCACGCGTGGTTTTTGTCCCGCTCCACCAACCGCGCGATACGATCGACATAAGCGTCCTCCCACAACGGGTCCTTCGAAAGGGCGTTCAAATCCGGCCGCATCCCGTGACATTCATGGTCGGTTTCGTCCACCACATAAAAGCCGTAATACGAACACAGCGCCGCAAAACGCGGGTCGTTCGGGTAATGCGCCGTACGAATCGTATTTACGTTATACCGCTTCATCAGGAGCAAGTCATCGCGCATCCAATCGAGCGGAACGGCTTGGCCGTACAGCGGGTGGAAGTCGTGGCGGTTAACGCCTTTTAATTTGACGGATTGCCCGTTGATCAATAACGCGCCGTTTTCGGCGAATTCGATTTTACGTAAGCCTATATCAAGGATTATTGTTTCCGGTTGGCTGTTGCCGTAGGAAATGATGACCTTATACAGATAGGGAAATTCTGCGTTCCACAAAATCGGCGCGTCAACGGGGATTTCCGCGTAAGCGCAGCCGAACTCGTCGAGTACGACGGTTTCCTTTCCGACGGTTTGCGTACCGCATTCGTTGATGATTACTACGGCGGCTTCCAGCCCCGGCGTACCGTCAAGTTCGCAATGTACGAGTACGCGCGGGGTATCCGCACTTGGGTTCTGCGGGTGCGGAGCATCCAAAAACTCCGTCCGCACAAACACGTCCCGCACCCGTTCCTTCGCCCTCGCGAGCAAATATACATCGCGGAAAATACCCGAAAACCGCCAGCAATCCTGATCCTCGATGTACGTACCGTCGTTATATTTAAGCACAAGAACGGTGACGCGGTTGCTCCCGATTTTGACGCGCGCGGTAATATCAAACTCGGCGGGCAAGCGGCTTCCCTTACTCATGCCGACGTACGCGCCGTTAATCCACAAATAAAGGATGCTGTTAACACCTTCGAAATTAATGAAAATATCCTGCCCGTCCCATTCCGCGCCGATAAAAAAATCCCGTGCGTACAAACCGCAAGGGTTGTGCGCCGGGACATAAGGCGGATCGCAGGGAATGGGATAATTTACATTGGTGTAGTGGCAGCGGTCATAACCCTCGGTTTGCCAGCAGGCCGGCACGGCGATGGAATCAAGGCCGTTTACGGGAAAATCCGCCGCGAAAAACCCCTCGGGCAATTCGGTATAACCTTCCTCAAAATAAGCGAAGGCCCAATCCCCGTTAATTGACAGAAACCGCGGCGACTGCCCCCGCGCGTATACGTTCGCCAACGTTATATTTTTCGGTGGATCATTCCCGAAGGGTATGTAAAACGCGCGGGGGCGTTCTCGATTTTCGTGGGTAACAAGCGGGTTCTGATAATCCTTGGGAATAAACATAAAAATCCCCCTGCGATCGTTTTTCAACGATTATATCGCAAGGGGTTAATCACGTACAGTAAGATAAGATTATCTGTTAAAGTGATTGAATATACCGTCTACGACACCGGCGCACCGCGAACACAAATCGCTGAACAGAGTAGAGTTGTTTCGGCATAAGGGTGCCATCCGGCAGGGTGCGGTTATACCCAAGGTTTCGCCTATACAGAATACGTCAAAGGCACTTAACGCGAGCAGCCCTGCCACGCCAATAATAAGTATGATGAAAATCACTCCGATTACCGAACCACCGCGTTTTTTTTCTGCATGATTATGGATGTGGACCGGCGCGGGTGGCGGAGCATAGACCGGCGCGTGAGCGGGTGGCGGAGCGGCGCGGTATATTTGCGGGGGTTCCTTTTGAACGTGCACGTTAATATTCGGGGACAGCGGTGGCTGCTCGGTAAATTGTACCGACGCAACAGGCGCCTGTACGTATTCCTCAACCGTTTCGATCGTCGGCAATATGCCGAGCGCACGGTGTTTTTCAAGCCCGCAATTCGTGCATTCGCGTACATGTCCTTCATTTTTTACGTCGCATGCGCATATCCATATCTTCTTTGTGGTTGATGCCATACAAATCCTTCCCTCCTATGAAAAAAACATGCTGAAGTTGTCCACGCCGATGGCTGGCGTGGTAAAGGAAATACTGCCATTTATCGTGCCATCCAACCAATTGATGTCATTAATGAACAAACGTGGGGTATACCTTATGTTTCCGGTTAATGCGAATATAATCCTGTAGCTTACGTTGATATCCCTGACGGGCGCGTCACTGAAATTGCTGATAACGCCGGTATCCGGGTTAAACACACCTTCGAATCTCGCCGAACCGCTTGGATAACGTACGGTAACGATCGCACGGTTTGCGTTTGCTATTTCAACGGTTATGGTCGCATCGCCTGTATTTGTAATGTTCGTGGGTGTGGCTCCGCTCAAGGCAAGCGTATAACGGGCCGAGAAGGTCCGTATAAAATTGTTTGTGGTCAGACGCGAACTAATGAAAACCGCACCGGTATTGCTTCGGTTTAAGTACCCTTCCAGCGGGTTGAAGTAGAACGTGAAGTTGGTGCGGTAACGCACAGTCTTTATACCGTGTTCGACCTCGAATTCAACCGTAACAAGTGTGTTCATATCAACGCCCATTTCGCCGACATCAAAGCGGGTAACGGCACGGGTACCCGTAAGTCTATGCCCGTCATAAGTTAACGCAAAGCTGTCGACTACGGATTGGACATCAGCAGCCGTTAAGGAAACCAAAGGCGTAAACAAACCTTCCATAACTTCCGCACGTAAAAGTATCCATCCCGCTTCCGTACGTGTGAAGTGCCCTTGCAACGTACCCCCCAGCGTAAACAATCCACCGCGTGCAGTAAAACCTGTCGTCGCTGTCGCTTCCATATAATAACCGGAATATTCAACGGAAGCGGCGTTAGGCATATCCAACGTTCCCGCATCGAACTTGACGTTATAGAAAGTGATATCGTGCGCGTGCATTTGTTGTAACGCGGCGACGGATGTCAACTCCGCGCCGGGTAATTGGCTGTATTCCGTTATATTCACCTCCGAAGAGGTATACGACCATCTCCCGTTATTATGGGAAAATACGGCATGCATCGTTCCCTTCACGTTTATTGAAGGCGTGGTTGTACTAAAATGCGCTGTGGCTGCAGCGATCGTGTAATAATCGGAATATGTTAAGGATACCGGGTCCAATTCGTATGCCCCGGGTTGGACCGTAACAACACCGAAGGTAATGGGCTGCGTAACCATGGCATTGTATGCGTCTGATGCATCTATTGCCGTTGTCATCTTAAAATCCAAAGACGGGGCAGGGATTCCTTGAACCCGCCACCCATTTGTATCGTACACAAACGCGGCGGTAAACGCATATTCCGCAATAGCGTTACCCGCGTTGTATACGCCTGATACATGCATGTCCGTACGTCCTTCGGGCAGGTTTTCGTATGTCATCCGATAATCTGCGTTCGCCAACACGGCGGCGGGAGCATGGGTACCAAAATTGGCGGTAGCGGTAAGGATTATGGCGGCAACAGCGGTATCCATGCTTACGATGGGTACTGCCGTATGTATTTCCATATACGGGGTAACCCCGTTATGCCGCCCGGGTGCGCGACCTTCGGCTGCAAAGGACCATGTCATTACCCCCGTTACCCGCTTGTAACCGTCGGATGCGATAAAATCGACCAAAAATAAAACCTCGTCCCCATTGGACACACGTTGGTTAAGCGACGTTTTATCCGTTTGGTTGAATCCGGCTTCCTGCGTCAGCCAACGCTCGGTCCTCGCCAATACGCTTCGCGACGACGGCGGTCCGCCTGTAATAATTAAAATAACAGCGGCACATACGGTTATAAACGCCACTGCCGAGGTTGCAAATAATAAACGTTTTTTCATTTTTTTGTGCGCAATGGCCCGCCGTTGTTCGGATTCGGCACTTGCTTGTTTTTCATACTCCGCACGTTCGCGGGAATCCTTGTAGCCGCCGAGTTCGGTAAAGGTTTTTTCCGCATTCACGCAGTCCTTTTTTTCCGACATTTGCACGGCGGCGGCATAAAGATCGCTTTGGCGTTTTTTTAGCTCGGTGGCGTATTCATCAGCAGGGGCGTAGCCTGCAATCGGTTCGAGTAAAGCCAATGCCCCTTCAATTCCCTTTGTTTCTGCGGACAATGTTTTCGCTCGTGTCAGGATGCCGTGTTTTTCGCCGATTTCACCTTTATGTTTGCTTGCGGATTTTTCATACTGTTTAATCTTTTGCTTACGCTCCTCTGTTGCGAAGCGCACGAATTGCGCATATACAGGGCTGCCGTACCAATCATCGCAGCATTCGGCCAGTTCATCCGCATCGGAAAGGTTGTGGTTTTGCAAGAGCTGATCCATGTATGCGTCGGCAATCTTTTCCCGCCGGTCCGCGCACAACGATAACAACTCGTTGACGGCCTTGTCGCCGGCAAAAACCGTGAGCAAATCCTCAGCCGCGGCCGGGTTTAACGTCGCGGACAGCTTTTTACGTGCTTCCTTTAACAGCTTGTTCTTTTTCCCGGTTTCCGCGTAATCCGTTAAGGTCTTTTTATACCCCGCATCCGCGAAACGAAGCGCGCGTTGGAAGAGAGGGCTGTCCTGCCATTGGCCTTCACATTCGGCCAACATTTCTTCGCTCGTAAGGTTAAACTTTACCAGTAATTGGAGTACATATGCCCCGGCGTTTTCCGGGTTTTGGCTCAGTACCTGTTCCGTTAATTGGCCGACTTTTTGAAAATCTCCGTCCTCCAGCGCCATGGCGGCGCGCTTCAACAGAATCTGCACAGACGTATCTACCGCTTCGTTTGAATGCACGGGTGCCGCGACAGACGGTGCATCCATCGGGTTTCCGCATCCGGAACAGAACTTTGTGTCACCGGATATTTTGGTACCGCATTGCCCACAAAACATTGTATCCTCCTTTTTAACTGCCATACTCCGAAATTAACTCCGGAAACGACAAAAATCCCTAAAGCCGATTCTACGCGCATTTTGATACCTTGTCTGTGAAGTTTCACGCACATTTAAAATTTAAGACAAAAAAATTCCGGAACGCGTAATACGCATTTCCGGCAATGGTTTGGGATTTTGTTTTTTTATAAATGATTACTTCTTTGATTATTGTTTAGCGGCAATAGCCCGGGGATATTTTGCATGTCTTTCCGGATCGTTTAATATCTTCGTGTATTTCTCTTTTGCTGATTCCTTTAATAATAAATTTGCCCTTTTTGCCTTGTCCGAATTTTCCTTGTCTCCATATACGATTTCAAGCGTTTCATTTTTTTCGGCTTTCACCATTCTTCCGTAGGCGATGACAAAATCCCTATAATGCACGTCATCCGTATGGATAACGACGCCAAGGGTACTTTCGCTGCCTTGCTCCACCCTTTGTACATCAAAATCCACTTTCCATATCGAATCGTTGCTTTCCATCATACCAATTAAAAGATTAATCATTTTTTCATGGCCCGTTTCCGCTGTCGATTCTTCTGACAAGCCCAACAACCATGCCGGTGACTTATCTAATTTTTCGGCGAACCTAAATATTATAGCTAACGTAGGAAAAATTTTTCCTCTTTCATATTCTGAAATTGTCGATTGAACCATATTCACTTCTTTCCCCAAATCAGTTTGTGACCATTTTTTATCATCACGTGCTTTCCTTAAACGATCGGGAAAAATTTTAACAGTTTTGTCATACATGGCAATGTTTCTCCTTTATTTATAAAATTTAAATAAATTATCGACTGTATCGATATATGCAATGATTTTTATTTCAAAGCTCCTATATAAATTTCAACGGTTTTATCATACGCAGCGATATTTCCACTCTAAAACGATAAATTTAAAGTTCGTTTTATCCGTGTCGATTTTTTACGTCATTTTTTATATCCAAACAATCATAAAAAAATAACGTTTTATACCTCTTTACTCTCTGTTATTCCTCTTTTTTTCATGTTTTAATCTTATCAAAGATAAGCGCCGGCGCAAGTCTTTTCTCCATCATTTTTTATAAAGGAGTTAAGCATCATGAATTTAATTAAAGGAATTGCGGTCTTAATCGCGACCGCGGTCTGTTTGCTGACGCCTGTTTCGGCAGCAGACCATCATCTCCTTCTCCAACCGGCGCTCGTATACGGAGCCACCGATGGGGTACGTGAATTAACCCGTGCCCAAAATCCCGCTTCACCCCCCGTTATCATCACGCCTTTCAACAACGTCCCTCCTCCCGACTCAACTGAACCAAGGACCTAGAAAATCGACACAACGCATCAGCGGCAAGCCACCGGCCTGCCGCTTTTTTTATCCAAACGTTTTTATACCCACCCCAAAGCGGGTTTCAGCGAGTTTGCATATTATACCGGCACGATAATTGTCCCCGTGTAAAAGCGAACCGTAATACGCTTGGTACAGCAGGTTTTTTATTTTATCTTTATCGCCGTCCAATACGTACAGCGCGCAAGCCTTGTTGAACGCAAATGTAGGTAGATTTTTGCATAATTGATATTCCGCACCGATTTTCATACCCTCGTCACATACAGCCAACTGTTCGCGTCGTTTGTTGTCTTCGTCGTAATATATCGCTAAATAACTAAGTACAAACAATAATGATCTTGCTTTTTCGATGGATTCGACCACACGCTTGCGAATATTACCCGCCAGCTTTTCCAAGATATAGATCGCCTTATCACGTTCGCCCGTTTCGTAGGCGATTCGCGCTAACTTGGCAATTATTTCATTATCTTTAACCCCAAGTAGATATGTCTCGATTTTTTCAATATCGAAACAAGGTATGGTTACGGCGATGGCTTCGTCCAGCAGAGTTTGTGCGGCAACATATTCCGGTGGGTTACGGCGCAAACACATGATCGCTTTATCGTTAAGTAACCCTTGCCGTAACAATCCCCCCCCCCCCCCCCCCCCCC
>Ga0123353_10004909_pt1 | contig 17404 bp, 9 predicted proteins | sample TergutLab28metaG_3_FD_92763 | JGI IMG/M metagenome (GOLD analysis project Ga0123353, IMG submission 92763) | Labiotermes labralis P3 segment gut microbial communities from Petit-Saut dam, French Guiana - Lab288 P3 | ecosystem: Host-associated > Arthropoda: Insects > Digestive system > Gut ...
AGTTTAATTATATATTATATCATAGGTTAATAAACATCAGCTCTGCGATCTTTTATCAACAGCAACATTGGCGGTGGGGGGGGGGGGGGGGGGGGGGAGCTCAAGTCTTATCGCCCGCAGCAGTCATTTTCACATGCGGGTCATCCAGCCCCAGTAGTCACGCTTGTCAATCACGCCTGCAGTAAAGCAGGCATAAAGTCACGTAATGATGTAATTGACCTACACTAAAAAGTAAACAAAAATCCTAATGCACTGTTTACAGCTAGCAAAAGCTTATTAATACTGTTTTCTTAGCTTCGTAATTTGATTTCGTTAATTAAACTCCTTTGGCCCAGCTCACGTTTCAAAACTAATGGCCCTGTAACATACTCTTTTCACGGTTTGTGAATTCTAGACGTATACGACCCGAGTTCTACGTAATGCGTAACGTGCAGCACAGGCCTGTTGCTTAGCTTGTAATAGTAGGACGGTGTACATGGTGTATCAGGGAATTTAACTGGATGATTTGAAGATGTGGAAGGAAAGAACCTTGGTCTGGTATGAACTGTCATTGGAACGTTCATCTGGAAGGCCCACAAGAAATTTATGAGCGCCACGAATAGGAACCCAGTCAATCGAACATAGGCATGAGTGTTTACAGCAACGCTATTTAAAATATCATGGCGAAATTTGTTACCAGACAAGAGGGCGAAAAATGAAATGGCATAAGGGCAATTTACGGAAGATAAGTAATACCGGAAATGTATGCTAAAATATCTTTACGATGGAGTGCACGTATTAATTTCCTCCTGCGCAAGACAGCCGCCTGTTATTGTGCTCTGCAGCCATATGTGATTCGGGGTTTACTAATACTTTAGAAAGCTACATACGAATAATAATAAATCGTTCTTAAGAAGAGCAGCGTAGCAGACGACAAACTTATTAGTTTGGCACTGGAAACTGATGTCTGAAAGAGGGAATTTAACAAACAGTCTAAAAATTTCACAACTATTTAGTGCCTTCATGTTAGATATTGGCAGGCCAGTTATGTGGTGTACATAATCTAAGGTAAAGGTATAGTAAAGGCGTATGGGGGATTGGAGCTATAGCCCAAAACTAATTATAATCTCGTCCCCAGCTGGAGGTGAGCGATGAGCTTCACTCCTCGGCCGAATTCCAGGCTCGGAATATTCACGGCGCCCATTCAGTGAACGGCTGATTGGGTCTCCACAGCCGGGCTCAACTGTTTCGATATTTCTCATTACCTGACCCGGTCCAGACCGTGCCCTTGCCGCTACACCGACTGAGCTAACCAACCCGGTCTATGTTTGTGAAAAAAATGGGTCGTAAATTTAGACGTAGGGCAGTTAAGTGGGACAACAAGATAGGCAATGTACGTGCAACGTAACGTTACGCCCAAACTGTTCCTCAACATTGGACAATAGCCTATGTGCCAGTAATTAAGAGCTACACTGCAATAGAAGTGAAGTTCACCCCAGTACAGGTCACGAAGGCCCAGAAGGGGAGTACAGTAAGAGATGCACTCGTTGTTTTTCGGCCGCTAGATGGGGGTGGGTGGTCAACGCTCCACCACGGCCGCTTTACCCCCGGGAAAGACTCAGTACCCTTTGTACAGGAGGTTGGGTGGGCCAGAGGGCCGGTCTAGGCGGGTGCGGAAAATCTCGCCCCCAATCGGGATTCGATTCCCGTACCGTCCATCCCGTAGCGAGTGCTATACCGACTGAGCTATCGCGGCCCACGGCACACAGTAGACAGACATAAATTTCACTTCGTCCATCGTCTGCTGGTTTCAGGTGAGACTTTCCCGTGGTTAGAATTTCAGGTTACGATTGGGGTGTAGCGTACATTCGAAACTAATTAAAACTTTCTAAATTTTTGGTCGTATTGTAAATCCCCCCATCCTAGATATACTTTACGCCTCCGTCCCTATGGAACTTCGCGGTACAGTGTTGTAAACGAGTTTGGTCTCCAGGTAGATGCGTACCGCGTCTTCTCATTGGTCAGTACTAACAAGGTTAGACGGGGGCTGTCTCTAATTATCAGCTCCACCGCCCTACAGACCTGCCAGTACACTATCTTAAACGACGGAAATTTCACGCCCTTCTACCTTCCCCTATGTCTGCTTTCAAAATCGCAGGTAGTTGTTAATGGTACAAATTTAGGATTTCCTACAAACCATTCATTTCCGACGGTCAGAATAAAGGGAATGACTCTTTGTGTTGTTTTCTGCCAGGATGGCAACTTGTCATTTTTTTTTTACAACAAATGTGGATGAAGTATGTCGATGGGACCGAAATACAAGTTCCAAGTTGTAATGCATTTGTGTCCTACTGACATTTTTAACGTAAGCCTTATAATTAAGCGACAGCCAGGTTAAGCAATTCAACAATTATGATGGAGGATGAAGAGGGGTTTGACTTTAAGTAGTCCCACAGAGTAATGCGTTATAGACCTAGATCTATTTCAGTGTAACTAAAGGTGTTCCATCCCCCTTCAGCAAGGCACAAAGATAATGGGTTCTGAAAGAAGTATCAGGTCCGTCGCTACGTAGGAATGTTCGGAGTTAATTGCTTATATCGTTGTTGAAACCTCCACAGCAGAGTGGTTACTGTCTGTGCAACAGCACAGCACCTCTCTTCTCTTTACCCACAAACGGTATATATTGATCATTGTATGCAATAGTGCCACAATCCAAAAATTGCCATTTCGATTTAATATTACAATTTAGGTAAAAAATGTAACAACGAATTCCTACAATAGCGGCACACTTGCTGGTTGGAACTTAACTCGGCTAGGTGCCATTATTGTCAGATGTAGTTGCTATAATTTGAGTTAAACGTAGTATTAACTCAAAATGAGCAATTTTTGGACTGTGCCACTGTTGCATTCAGTGAGCGATATGGGTATATGAGTTACACATGACATCAATCTTTAACGATTACAAGTTTTAAAGTAATTTTTATAGTTTTTAATTTTTAAATATTCAAAATTTTCGCACATACACATGCTCATGTTGAACAAAAGCTGTGATTCGATATGAGCCGAAAAATATTGAATGTAACGTAATACAAAATAACAAGGCAGCTATATATTACCTACAGTGTATTTAGTTGGATCTTTACAAGAAGTGAAATAACACACGGGCAATGCAAAATATAAAACATAGTTTTCGACAGAGTTCTCCTAGAAAGAGTCTGACCTGTGAACCTTACTGAAGGCATGTTCGGGGTTTCGGTGGGGGTATCATGAAGGAAAAAGACCACTTTGAAAGAACGGCCGTTTATAAGAGAAAAATGAAAAGGATTTTAAAAGTGTAGGACTGGACGGCGCCAATTGGATTCATCTAGCTCTGTATAAGGTCAAGTGGCAGGCTGTTCTGAACACGGCAATCAACTTCGGGGTGCCATAAAATTCGGGAAATTTCCTATCTGAGGAACTTACTAGCTTCTCACGAAGGATGCAGCACTATGGAGTTTAGTTCGTTAGTTATATCCTGAAGTTGAAAAACATGACCGTGCGGGATATAGACGATGTTCCCATAGGAGTGGTCATGTACCTACATTCTGGATCATCTGAGATGTTGGGCTGTGTACGCTGACAGGGAGATATCCCTGGTGTCTTGTATCTTCAGCGGGTTGGGTATCGAAAAACCCTTTGATACAAGACACCTCTCGCTTGTTATACAAATCAACATTATAATTCTGAGCTAGAATAATTCAGCTTGCTAGTATTTGTATCTTAAAACTACATAAAGAGGAACTTAATGATCTCTACCCCTCACCAAATATTATTCGGGTGATCAAATCATGAAGAATGAGATGGGCGGGGTATGTAGCATGTGTAGGGAGAGAGGAGTGGTGCATACAGGGTTTTGATAGGGAAACCCGAAGGAACGAGATTATTTGGAAAAACCAGGTTCGAGTGGGTGGATAACATTAAAACAGATATTCGGAAGTGGAATGAGAGAGCATGGACTGGATTGATCTGGCTCAGAATAGGGACAGGTGGCGGGCACTGGTAAACATGGTAATGATACTTCGGGTTCCATAAAATTTGGGAAATTTCTTGACTAGCTGAGAACCGGTTGGCTTCTCAAGAAGGAACTCTGCTCCATGGAGTGTCCGAGTGTGTGTGTGTGAGTGACTAAGTATTTTTATCGTAAAAGATTCTAAGTTCGGTTAAACGCGTAATCTGTACGCCGATAGGAATGCAAGCACCGTTATCGTAATTTCCCCTGCCCTGTACACTCTCTAGGTACATGATTGTTGCTTCCCAAACCCGAAGTAGGTGCCCAGTCTTCTTTGTTGACATCAGACGGCAGTGTTTTTTTTTTTTGGAAAGTTTTAGTCGCTAATTATAAGAAATTCACCAAATACAAGGATTAGGCTACAAAATAATCGATGACAGGACAGGGCTCGGGCCATGTATTTCTCTCACGAACGTCGTAAATTGGTCTTATTTTGTAAAGTGGAACTTCTCTGTCTAGAATCACGTTAAATTTCTCGAGGTATCCTTTGACAGGCAGACAGGAGGAGACCCGCACACTGAAATGAGCGACACCCAAGGCTTCCAGGCCTTCATTAGCGTCTGCCCCTGTTTACACTTCATTACGCGCCAACATTAATGTAACCTCTACAAAGCACTAATTAGGTTCATAATGACTTACGACTACCCTACCTGGGAATTTGCGGCGGGCATCCATCTACTGAAATTGCTGTGCCTGCCAGACAAGGTTCTCCACATCGCAACGCTAATTTTCCAAGGAGCACTAGTATGAGTATGTGATTTTTAAATTATGGCCATGTCTATTATTATATCTCGAAGTTACGCAGGCAGAAGTCATGCAGAATCACACGCATTGCGAAACGAAACTCGACAAAGAAAACACTCGTAATAAAAAGTACGGTGGGTCTAATGACTAAGCCGCTGTTATTATGGCATAGGTAAGTACGGCAAGCACAATCCACTGTGCGAAGTCTGCAAATAGATACCTTGCAAGCTTACTCTTGTGGCACATAGCATAATAATTCGGGAACGTTCGTGCACGTTTCTTTCATTATATTCGAAACACGCACAGAATAAGTACCATAATAAATACAAATTTTGTGTGTATGTGTTTGGGTGGTGAATGCAAGCTCGCAAGCCAGTCTGTATGTATAATTTTTTCTACAAATTTTGCTACACACATTGTCACTCCCGTATTTTGTCACTCACGCGAGAGATGCGCGTAAGAATGCAGGTGGTTTTTCATGTAAAGTGTTCGTTACCGCTATTCAGCTTGCAATAAATTTTCGTGAAACATCGCAAACGTACTGAAAAGACGGACAGACGTAGGTAAAATATCTGGGGTATATGGGGATTAATTTTGTTCAGAGAATATTCTGCAACAGCTGCTTGCACATAAACTCTGGTAACACCAACCAACAAAGACACAGTTCTACAATCTACATATTCTTTCTATTTCTCAGCTCCTAAACGTTTCGGCGTAATCGCCATCTTCAGGGATCTTACAACAAAATGTCATCAAAACGTACAACAATCAATAGTTTTACAGTACACAGTTCAGGTTTTGGTTAAAATATATAAAATATAAAATGGTATTGTGTTGTGATAATAGAAATTGTTTATGTTAAAATCTCGTTAAAATTATTTTTTTTTTTCACAAATGTCTATTTTTCTTTTGATTCAAATTGGATCCCGTCCTGTCAATATAAACAATATTCTTAAGTTGTGTATACGTTTCATTGGATATAATACAAATAATAATGTTCGTATTCGTCCTTATCCCATATGGTGTGTGTTTGTTTGTTTGGATTTTATATCTGCTAAAATTTTAATAGATTCGCAAAAATTTAGTAGATTGACTGTGAAGAAGAGGCCTCTTGTGTAGCAATTTTTCCACTTTGTACTTGCATGTTCCCTACCAGTTGATGGTCAAACGAATTTTCGAAACATGTAGCAGAAGTAATAAACTGAACGTACAATCTTTCAGGTGATGTGATTGCGTATTCTGGACTGTTATTGACTGATTAACACAAACGGACGATGTTGCCTAAATTTATATCTAAATATATTATTTCATGTGTCTCCAACCCGAGTCCCGCCAGGTTGCGGCCGCATACTAAAATAATGTATATAATACGAAAATCACACAATGGTACAGTATATACTACCGGGGTGCTGATAAGCCCTTAGCCCGACCAGGAAGGAAACAATCTCATTTGCACGTCAGGGACGCGCGCGATTTCAACAATATCGAGACACGAGCTGTCATAAAGTCCCCCCCCCCGCAAGGCAAGGCGCCGAAGGAAATTAACGCAATTCTGACAGAAACATTTGCTTAATTCCCTCCTGGTAGGGTTAAGGACTTATCAGCACCCCTGTATAAATATTACACAATAAATTAGGCTGTTATGTGTTACTTTTCCGTGTGCGGCCCTCAAAACAGCTCACAATGACGGGTGGGGTTGATTGGTTTGGGCGCCCCTGGTTTAGATGCTCGTAATCAGCCCTACATTTCTAAATCGCGCTTTATGGAACTGCAGGATCAATTCTAAAGGAAATGACGTTTAGAACTTCCTCGCGTTGGCAGTAATTTCACAAGTAGGATTGTAAGTGTTGTTCATGACACTTATTTGTTATGTTACACCGGTTACTGGATGACTTGAGTTATACGGGTACTTTTTGTTAGTCACCAAACGGTCTTCCATGACGTCAACAAGCCATAAGACTCCATGATGAGGCATTCGACCATACAGAATTATCTCTGTTCGGAGGAATATTGCAGGAAGGGAGAAAAAGCACACGAAGAATGCTATTAACATCCAACTGAACCAACGGCGGGAGATACACGAGGCAGGAAAAGAAGCATTACCATTAGGTTCCATGGACCGAAGTAACTTCGGTCATCAAGACCTTTTCCCGCATAACCAGGCTACTTACAGAAAAGTCTCAAAAATAAAACCCACTCCCCATCATTCTTATACCTCGACGAGATGATACCGTAGTATCTGCAGTCGCATAATTTTTGCCTCGCTTCAGTAGGCAAGTTCAACCCGAACTACAGCGGGTATAATGGAAAATTACATGTATTACGCAAGACTTTTTTCGTAGCAAAAATAAATGAAACCAGAGACAACTACAGCTCTGAATTTATTCTTATAGTTCCTGCTAAGAACTAAAGTTTGCATGAATTTCTCCTGTAGATCTATGGCCTGTACAAGCATGTAACTACTTCAGATATTTAATATTTCTGTGACGAATCCATGATTCTGTTCGTTCTAAAAGTTATAAGCTAGCATTAAATTTATGTTTGATATTTTTTTATTCTACACTATCCTACTTCAACCTTTTTAATTTCAAGGGCGCGGTATTAGTGCGAAATATTAAAATGGCACACTTCGTCGCACCATACCAATACGTAAAGAATTTTTTAAAATCCTTATTTTATTTAACAAATATCCTTTCTCACTCACCGCCGCTGGTTTCCCGTGCGGGAGAAGCTGTTGAGTTGGCTACGAAGTGACAAACGATATTTGTCAGATAAAATAACGACCCTACACATAGACGTCTCTCTCTCTCTCTCCCTGCACAGCAATGTTTATTAATTGCGACATATATATTTATATATATACACACACACAACTTTAAAACATATTTCTGCTGCTCGTGATCGATCTTTGGCGTGATACATTATTGGTAGATGTGGTTAATAATGTATTTCATTTGCTGTACGGAAAGACAGCTCGCTTCCACTCACACACACACACACACACTCACGTTCACTCATACACACACACACATTCACGCACACACTCTCAGACACATATTCCCACACACACATACATACACACACACACACACACTCACACACATTCACAAACACACACAAACTGCAACAATATTTTTCATTCTTTCTCCAGCATACGACTTGAGTCAGCTCGCAGTAAGCACTGAAACTATATGCCTGCTTGCATTGCAAACGTGTTTCGCTGTGTCATAATTTTAGGATTCCGTGTTTCTGTGGTGAATATAAACGCAATGTAATACTCGCTAAGTTTTCTTCATCTTTTTCTCCACGCTGTTTTTACTGTTCAGGTTAATGAAAGCGAATGTTCATAACACAGCATGTCTGTATTTATCTATTACACAAACAGCATACTTCTGTCATATTTCTATCACTTATACGCCCATCATCAGGTGGACAGCCGTTTTATCAAATTTTGATGTGTGATAATATTTCATTAACGCAAACCAAAATGCATCTCTATTTAACAGCTTTTATGCATAAACCGTTGATATTTACGTTTATTGGAATTGGGTCTGTTACAAAATCCTGTAAAATTACTAAGAAAGGAACTAAAGTCAGCACCCTACAGTAAAACATAAATATATATACGGGGGTGGGTCAACTGAAAACCTTAGAAGTGCGATAATAATTCGAACCACAGCTCGATTACCTTGTAAGTTTCAAAAATGATACTCATGTTTTGAAGAGTGGCCGACAGGTGGCAATACATTAATACTACATGGAAAAATGAAGTAATTGTGTACCTTTTGTGTTCAATAAATTACGAGATAAAACATACTTAAGGTTTTCACTTGATTCACCCTCGTACGTTTAAGGAGGAGGTCCTAATCGCCCTCTTAAAGTAACTTGTTTGAATGAAAAATGTAAAACATAATGCGAATATATATATATGCAGAATATCCTGTGAGCGTCACACGTCATGAAATGTTGGTAGTTATTTCAAAACCCTATTATATATTTTATTATTCCAAATCACACATTCTGACGTACGCAGCAGAATGGTAAAAAGGCGTACGGTTACGTTAGTAGTTGCGTACTTCATCTTGAAAAAGAAAACACGTTATACGAAATACAGTGTTTTGTTTTCCCGGCATCTTCTGTGCTGATGCCACGGTTACTGCTTGGCATAGTGCAAAATGGCGAACTTAGAATGAAATATTCATATTGCAGGGCTTCTTTGAAAACTTTATATTCACATGGAGAAAAGAAGCACTGGAAGGGAGAAAAGAATCTAGTTCCCTGCAGAATGTATATTCTTTGTGCAACAAGCTTCTTCAACCCCATGCCCTGTCTTACAGAAGATTTCTATATTTACCTTTGAAGAAAGAACCGACCACTCTAATCCCATTATCACGAAAGTATGAAACAGGAAATTTAAATATTCAAACCTACAGCAGCTCGTTACAGTAAACCGTCGTATTGAATATGGCAATGATCTCCCGCCAGTTCCAAGAATTAGACCTACTGCGGAACAAAGTTCACGTGCTAGTGCACTATTGTTCCTTAAGTATAATGGTCCATATCGAATATACACAAACAATCCGTTGTTCTTTGTTATAACAACCATCAAAACACAATCCAGTTGACTCATAATATCATAACTTCTGGCCTTCGGTAATAAACTGGATAGCATGACGCTGTTTATTGCGTTCCCCAGATGCAAAGTACGGTCTTGTTCTAACTAACCAATGGAACTGTAAAGAGCTAAAACCGAGATAATTACGAAACTACCAACATACGATCCCTGGGCTGTAGGTAGACTAGAGAAAACTTATTGCTATTTCCAACGAAACATATTGCCAGCGTGAAACCAATGATAAAGTCTTCGTGAAATTTGATATTACTATAGCACAGTATAAGCTGGCACGCCAATACACGAACAACAACAACAAAACAACACAGAAACCAGAATTTCCCCTCCTCTTCTTTCTTAAACCTGTTCTTACATTGAACAATCTACATGGAACTCAAAAACGGCATACATACAGGAACTTTACCTTTCACATCTCTTAAAAATGGCGTGTTTCTGACCTTATGCGACTTCTGATGTAACGAATATAAAGCAATAAAATAAAAAGCCATAAACATTTCCTCGCCTTTTGTTGAATTCAGAACATAAAAATGTATTAAGATCAGTACAATGCTAATGGATTTGAAATGTAAAACGTGTGGGTGACGATATTTAGAGAAAGTAAGTCGCTGGAGGAATAGTCTTGGGAACAAAAGAATGAGTTCAGAGTGGACTGAGAAGTACAAACAGTACTTTCGTAATACTTTTGGTAACCGTAAAAATCAGGACAGAAAGACAGGCACTTAATCTACAATTTCATCACGTCAGATGGAACAGTACGCTAAAGACTCATTACAGAAAATGAATAAAAACAGGTTCTGTACTTACAACACTGAATTCTTTTCATAAAACACAGATCTTGTTTTCTTAATCCCTTAGTGAATAAAAACAGGTTCTGCACTTAGTACGACCTTACTTGTTTATCAAGACCCACAATAATTTTGTCTACACCAGAAGTACTTTTTTTTTTATTCTTTCTAAACCAGATCTACCTGAAACATAAAAGACCACCATCAGAGACTGTTACATTTATGTACACTCCCTAACAATAAACTGGTTACGAATTACACAGTTCGCCCATAAGGTATGCAAATCCATACAGGGCGAAGTCTGAAAGAAACAACAGCTACAGAGAAACATGCACTAAAGATCATATATTGCAGAAACACACAGATGCACCGCCTGCATCATTGTACAGAATATGAATACTGTACATATAAATATTCCGGGATGGGATAATGTGTCCACAAATGCGACAATTCGCAAGGTAAATCAGTGTGTGAATAAAACAGCACAAACTGATACTGAAGTAGAGTGGGGATATTCATCCTGAAAACGACATACCGAATTTTTACATACATAAAATTATACATCTAGAATATTACATAATAGAATAGCTATGAAGGCCTGTGTCTTTGTGCAATGTTGTGTTGAAATACAAGCAGCGGGAAAGACTAAATGCAAGAGAATTCGTATAGATGTGTGTCGTCGAAGATCCTGCCGATTGCTTGTTTATTATTTTCCTGGCGTGAAAATTTCGGGCCGAAAATACTCCGTCACGATAAACCTACTTCATAACTAATAATGTGATCGGAAATTGAATCGCAATGAATTATATAGCCTATAACTTCTGACAGATATTTATGATTAAATTTTTGGTATGGAGACAAAAGAACGTGATGGCCATATGCTAGAATAGTGTACGGCAGTCCTGCACTCCTTTTGGCTAATCTGGTTCGCCCTCAGAAATTAGAAATTTCGGCATAAAAATCTTAAATCGCAAGAAAATAAACATTGAAGCTCGCAATTTTTAAGTGAGGCATCCTCGTTGCGTTTTATCAATATATGTATGTAAAGGTAAAGGTAAAGTAATCCCGTTACAGGCCCGGTGTGGCCCAGAGGGTGGGTAGAGGTATAGCCCTACTCTTCCATGACCACGGCACTAGAAGGGGGTGAGTGGTCAGCAGCACGCTCCGACCGCACTTTACACCCGGGGAACACCCGGTACCCATTTTACAGGAGACTGCGTGGGCCCTAGGGCCGGTCTGGACGAGCGGAAAATCTCGCCCCCGCCGGGATTCGATCCCGGACCTCCAGCCCGTAGTCAGTCGCTATACCGACTGAGCTACCGGGTCCACATCAATATACTCGTAGTATCTAATATTTTAAAATGATGAAATTATGTAGTCGTACACAACTCTCAGTTTATTAGAAGTTTTAGTTTTAACTAAGCCTTCCAATAAATTGAGAATTGTGTAAAACTATATAATTTTATAATTTTACATTCAAGCTGGCGATAAAGACTAACGTTAACAATAATCTCTGAAGCCATTTATAACAGAACACCGAAAAATCGTCTTGTAATTTCCACCCCAATTTCGACTCTAAAATTATTTGATAAGACAAGTTCCAAAATGACGTCATTTTGTATTTACCGTATACCTAACACGTTTTCCATTGTGTACAGAAGCATTAGAAATCAGTGTCCATTTTCTTTCCTCTCCCTACGAGAATTTACAGCCCCACCCCCACTGGTCTGTGTCGAATTAGCTGTCCACCTAATCAGGATTTAAGATGGTTGGGAGACCCATGACTCTCAGAAAGAAGAAAGGATCTTCCTTTATTAAGGTAATAGATGTATTCTTGGTTGTTGGGGAGGGATTCAGTAAAATAATGATTCTTACTAGGACAAAAACTCTGTGCTCCACCCTCCACACTGAAGCAGTCCCCTCCTTTCGTAACCAAGAAAGGATTCTGCCAGACTGCCACATATTTTCTCTTCACAACACAACCCCCAGACAGCTTTAAATCACTATCATGCATTATTGAACAATAGATGTTAGACTATTTTTCTCCCTTTTTACTTGTCAGCTTAGAGGCCACCCTTACACCAAAACCCATTTATTTAACTCTACTGACTTTCTTCATCCCTTTCCACCTCCCATTCCATTAACTTGAGCAGGACGAAGAAGCCTCCCCTGAAAAATCTACCGCCAACACAACTGTAAGCAATGCCGCACTGTATTAGTCGTGTTAACTCTTCGCAGTAAATAAAACTAAGAGGTGGTGGATCCGGTTTATTGCCTATACCAGGCCCTTTTGTGCAGAATTTAACGGTGAAGTAAACAGTGCACGTGACAAGTGAGCATTACACCACGAAACTTTTACGACGATGTCTTATCGTGCATGAGGTACCAACTGTGCACTGTAGATATATCACTACAGTCTTTCAATACAGCGAGTCACGGAAAGACGGGTCACGAATTTAATTACGTATAAGTTCCCAAATAACCCCAACTTATAATCTGCTCCAAATCTAACAGAAATGAATTTTGAATTGGCTCACGTTACTACCCCCCCCCCCCCCCTCACCAACTATGCTGCATTTAAAAATTTTCGTACTGAAGATAACATTTTTAAATGCAAATTGATATTTAACCTAATATCAGCTGTATCCATTCTGCGACTTTTGTTTGGAGGTGGTTGCGGCCGCATCTACAAAGCTCAGGTTTTACTGCAGTCTACACGGATGGTTGCCCACTGTCTTTCTCGTCCTATACAATTCCAGTCTCACGAAAACTGTTACCTACTCTGGAAATCACCATCTTATTCAGATTAACATCAGGACATCTCGTCTGAAACTGTTCTTGAACCTTTGCTTATGACGGCGACGTAAAATAGAGCTCAGTAATGTACAGCGGCTGTCGCTGGGTACAAACCACGCTACTCGCAGACTGCAAGAAGGCAGGCAAGGTACGTACGTAACGTAACACTGAGGCGACTTATTGCAATTATTGTTACAGTGGAAAAGCAGTGAGTGTTACACAGCTTGTGAGTGTATTTGTAGACTTAAGTATCCAGAATGCAATGCGCATGCGCCATATTGTCATTTATGGTCTTCCCCGCTCTACATTATTTTTCCACCTTCTCATAAACGGCACGATCTCCGGGGGGAGGTTTATTGAACATTACGTGTGTGTTTCGAGTTTCTCTAAAACTTGTGACTGAAAAATTTTTCATTCTAAGAAGGAATGAGCAAGATATGATAAAAAAAAATGTATCTGTCTTCATGTAAAGTACTCTATATTCTTGTCCGAGTTTAATGAAATTTGAACTTCCTGGAAATATTTTCAAAACATAATTAAATAACAAATTTAATGAAAATTCGTCCAGCGGGAGACGAGTTGTTCCATGCAGACCGGCGGATGGACGAACATGAGCTGATAGTCGCTTTTCGAAATTCTGCCAAAGCGCCTAAACACTGATAGGGTCAGAGGATGGGTGACGTAGCACTTCAGCCATAAATCTGTGTGAATCACGATATGACACTCATGTGGTACCAGCATGGGAGGAGGAAAGGAAAAGAAAATCTTGAATTAACTTCCGTTCACAGACAATTTAATTCTGGGCAACGGGACTTTCTGAATCACCCGCCTTTTGACCATATGTGACCTATGCTGGATTCCGTCTTGCAGAAAATTCCATTTGGTTAGGACCTTCCGGAAAGCAATTATTTCGTTAAGTTGCGGAGTGTCTGTATGGTTTTTTTGTGGGGGGGGGGGTTGTGACGCCATTTAGACTGATAGATGAATACCAATGTTTCCACAAAAATGCAACCTTCCATGCATTCTACAGTAATATATTGCGCTTCGTCTAGTAACTTCAGAGATACCTAGGTCAAATGATTCTGATGACTCAAATTTTAAAATCTTGTGGCATTTCGTTGGGGCTTATACATTACTCGATTATTGATAACACTGATTTTCTTAATACATATTGACAGTGTAACACGAATATGTACATGGGTTATTGAACTATTTTCCGTATACACTTTTATGTCCACAGAAGTACTGACGGAAAGAGAAGCCGCTGGCATAGAAGAAACCCAAAGCACGAATTCACGTGCTGTGCACTCTCGACGCAATGTATAATTAACCCCTCGAAGACTAAATGAACGTTGTAGTATTTTTTTATCCAATGCTCTCCGGTTCTGAAATAATCAAGCTGGCTCTGCCCGACTGCTTGCATTGGAATAACGGAATTGGTGAACACTACATGCAATAGCGGGGAATTTCTTGTAAAGATGGTAGAGAATATATTCACAAATACAACGCGTGGGTAATACAAAGTTTCTGAACATAACAAATAATAGTTACCACAGGGTTTGAAACAGGTAATAAATAATGCCATATTCTGGAAACTTTCAATGGCAGAATGTTTGTCCCACACAAAACAAAGACAACAAATATGTCTTCTTACACAGGAACGCCAATGACAACTCGTAGAGTTGACGTAAAATCGCGTAAGAAATGCTTTCCTTTAAGCACTCAAACTCTACTGAAAATTCTTGCTATTCACACAACGGCCAGTTTATTTAGTATTTCGGCGCAACATGCCACAATTGAATATTAGGAAGAATATACTAATACACCAATTCGTATTATTCATGCAACAGACAAGAAGATACAAAATTAAAACCCTTTTCTCCAACGGTACTGCAAGACAGCTGGAAGAAGTGATGTATGTCAGCCGTAAATGTAACACTGCTAACACTGAGAACAGCAACTTTTCTGTTGTTACAAAGATAAATCTGGCGACTACGTGAATTAGAATACTTCAGGGTAAATGTGCCAGACAGGGAAGGCGCCAAAAGTAATCCGTCCTGGAGATAAGGGGCTTAAAAATACAGTCAAACCTCGATATAGCGCCACTCTTACTTGTGGCTCATGGGAGTTTACGAACAGAAAATTCGCCATTAAACAGTATTTTGAATTACTGCCAAACCCGATATACCGCCTCTAACTGCGGTGACAACAAAATGGCGCTATATCGGGGTCTGACTACCTACATTTCGAAGTTCGGCTAAACTCGATCAAGCAACCTGCATTCCAGAAAGTGGGAACAGCTTGGATTCTCAGTAAAATCATTACCTTTCGTGGAAGGCAGTTAAGGTGCTCATATGGAAAAACCAAGTTCCTTTAGCTGGGAAAGCTGCATCCAGTGCATCCCCACACCCCAATTTTGTGAAGATCCACTTTCAATATTATTATCCCATCTAAGTGTAGGTCTCTCAAATTATGTTCTGTCTATTTTCATGGTGTAGCTGCTAACGTGCAGTCTGTACCGGTCACGCACGATGCGTAAACAAACTTGAGCTCTGGTAGAAAACGAACAGAAACATCAAAATTGAGAAAACTCGTTACCAATACCCTCAGTCTGCCACAAACAGTACATGGACTGCCCTGGTCCACCACACACCCTACATGGACTACCCTAGTCCACAACAAACTCTATACGACTGCCCAGTCCACCACAAACCCTACATGGAATCCTAGTCCACTACAAACCCTACATGGACTGCCCTAGTCTACCACAAACTCTACATGGACTAACCTGGTCCACCATAAACCCAACACAGACTAACCCAGTCAACGACAAACCCTATATGGACTGCCCTGGTCCACCACAAACCCTACATGGACAATCCTAGTCCACTAAAAACCCTACATGGACTGCCCTAGTCCTACACAAACCCTATATGGACTGCTACGAAATCGCCGCCGTCTGGTGCCAGCAATAAACTACCCGGGAAAAGGGGCATGGGATAATCCTTCTCCAGGAATAAACGACCGGAGCGTGAACGTGACCATTCATATACACCCAGTTCCGAGTTTCAAAATGCGAGGACTTCCACCTCAAACCTCCCTGCAACAAAGAATACAGTGACCCTTACAAACAGGAGGAAAACTTACAATTCACGGATTCTAGGAACTACACTCTTTTTTCATTTTCTTTGAAATTAGTAGTATTAAAATATGCATTACAATAGAATAACGTACTACGCACTAAAATGTTCCTAACGTACCTTGTAACTTCCCCCCCAGTTTTGCAGTGGATCTAATTTAAACCACACCCTTGTTACTTGGACGCATGCGCTTACCATCTCCCGAGCATCCCCTCTGTTGGATGAAAATGACCAACTCTAATTATATGTACACACACACACAGCTCTGGTGCCACGCCGTGCTGTACTATTTCTCCAGCAACCCCTTTAACTACCCCTTTATCTACCCTACAGCCAGCGATATCCCGCCCCCTTCTGAAACCAACAAAACCATCCCCTTCACAGTCCCAACTTGCCATTAAATTATTAGAACCAAATCTGCACATGACACTAATTGAACTGTACGTATACTCTATGTGCAAAGGAATGGGAGCCCTGCCATAGCAATGCTGCTGATGTGCAGAACCACAAACCCTGGAGGGCCCACACCGTGCTCCGCCCACAGCTAGGCCTATGCAAATCCATGCGGCTTTTTGAACATACGGTTAGGTCATGGCATAATAAAAGATGACGAAACGGAGTGGAGACAGTTTATCTCTTAACTTACGCGATAAAATACACCACATGGTGAAAACAGGAGTTTTAAAAGAGTTAAATTTTTTATCCTTGATTAATAACAACTGCTTTGCACTAGGGGCAGTTTCAGTTGACTGGGGGCTGACGGAGAACAGACAGCCACATGAAAAGAAAATCATAGTTAATAAGCCTTAAGACAACTAGGAGTTACCTGAAAAAAGTGAAAGCAACTAATATGCAAAATCTGTCCGGCTTCTTTCCGTGAAACCTGCCAGTGGTTAAAATTTCCCCTAAATGAGTTACCGACCCAGAGGAGGGTAAGTCCAGTCCAACTGGCAGAAGGAATCATGGTAGACCTTTGAATAAACTTCTGGATACGTGAGACCGGAACGGGTCAACAAGTGGGCCCTACTACGTGACAGATCTTATGTTCATTGGACCTGCATCATCTGGATAGTTGAATAAAGACAGACCAACTTGATGCCACTTGCTTTATTATTTAATTATTTAATGCTCAACATGTTTCGGGTGTTAATACATCCATCCTCAGGAGCATGCAATTTGAGTTATTTAATGGGTTGTATTGCTCTGGTTCGATGTGTGTTGGTGTTACGTTGTGGTTTGGCTGGGGTGGTGTGGTATCCGTATGCAGGCTGAGGTAGTG
>Ga0123353_10004911_pt1 | contig 17402 bp, 13 predicted proteins | sample TergutLab28metaG_3_FD_92763 | JGI IMG/M metagenome (GOLD analysis project Ga0123353, IMG submission 92763) | Labiotermes labralis P3 segment gut microbial communities from Petit-Saut dam, French Guiana - Lab288 P3 | ecosystem: Host-associated > Arthropoda: Insects > Digestive system > Gut ...
CATCCATAACAGTGCACTCTTGGCAACACAACACAACACGGCATGCTGCGACAAAACCAACTGGAACAGTGAAATTAATATGACTTTTAATAGTGTAACTTTAGCAAGGACGATATAGCTCCCTGATGATGGTCCTAGGACCGAAACATGTCGGAGCTTTTTTAATGTCTAAATGTGTAAAGTTTATAAATTTATATAAGTGCAGTGGTTGGTAAAATAATTGAGTGACTTGACAACATGCACAGTATAACAAAAAAAAAAAAAACTCAGAAATGTAGTGTTGTTCTTTGCCTGTGTGTAGCGTCAGATTCTTGTATTGAAATGCGGTATGAGGCAAGAGGGTGACAGGTGACTGTGAGCCAGCAGTAATGCAGGGTGTAACAGTACTTCAATAAATGTATTGTGTTTATCTTCAAAGTGTTTGTTGATCTGTTGTAATGGCAGAGAGCAATATGAATAATGTGTGTCAACAGGACGAGCATGCTGGAGCTTGGGCAATGCTCACTCTGCAATGGGCAACCATGAAAAGGCACTGTACTTTGCAAGCAAACATCTGGAAATATCAAAAGAGGTTTGTGCATCTTGTCTTGGCATTAATTGTATATGAGTCGCCTTGTGAATTGTGTTTGTTCTGGTAACTGTGACTTGTTTGATTTCAGCTGGGAGACCCAATGGGCCAGGCCACTGCGCAGATGAATGTGTCAGACCTGCGCAAAGTGCTGGGACTGCCTAACAGTGACTTGTCACCTGACAGTTTGGAGCTGATGTCCCAGCTTGGGGGACAACCCTCCCCTGGGATTCAGAGATACAGGGTGAGGAGGCAAAGCATGGAACAGCTGGATTTGTTTAAGGTGTGATACATTATGTCAGCCTGTGTTGGCAGCACTGGCAAGTAGGTGCATGTTTTGTACTGACAGGAGGCAAGAGGCTGGGTGTCAACTTGCAGTGGTAGTTGTTTGACATAATGAATGTTGCTTTAATTGTTATTTGTAACTGTAATCGATGTCAGAGATTCCTCTGAATTATGCCAAAATTAAAAGTGAAACTAACCAAAGAGTTAAATTTGATGCTGTGCATCCTGTTGTGTTGGCACTCCAATCATTTAATGTAATTAGTGTGACCATCTACACAACTGAACTGTAGTTAGGTAAGTTAAGTCATGGATACGACTGTTGTCTGGAGATGTCATCAATAACTCTTCCATTTATATTGCTTAACATCACAGATGATTTCTCCATGTCAGTCTTCAAACACATTTCGTATAGTATCTGTGTTTAGTAAACTTATACTGCTGTTAATGTTTCACCACATGATCATCTCTAATTCGCAGATGGCAGTGATACAACAAAAATGACTCATTATTCAGATATGATTCTGAAATTCTTCTAAACCCTGTGGCAGAGTTTATTACCATGTCTTCTCCTGAATAACATACACACAGTTTTACTTGATGAAGAATTTCCTCATTCTGCTCTTAATTACTAATATGAATGCGTATGCCAGATTCAACATTCTACAATGGATGATTTTGTGCACAAAACCCCATTCTTAACATTATCACTAACAATTTAGAAGGAATCTTTGTAGATTTTGTCAGTTTAATATTGTACTTCCTTTTACAAGATTTTAGGCCGTACATTTTTATGCATTTATGTAAATATTGAGATATTATTCTCAAAAAACAAAAATATATGTTGCTAGAGAATGAAACTGTTATCTTGTAATAAGTGTACTGCCTGAAGGTGACCGCATGTCAGTTGAAACATGTAGCTGTGTGATGAGAATCCGCTGTCCAAGAAGGATAAGCACCTCCCTAGTTGGTGTCCATCCATCCCTATCCTGTGCTAGTGATTACATACTTATTAAACTATAATTGAGTTGTGTAGATGGTAATATTACTTACTGTACACAGTTTAACAAAAGAATTAGTTTCTTCAAAAAAGAAATGTATTAATATAGTTTGTCATGGTAGTATCGTATTTTTGCGTGATGGCAGAGCTTGTGTTAAAGCTGCGCTGTCTGTCTGCAGTGTCGTGTCTGTGCACACGCGCATTCCAACAAGCCAAGCGTTGCGCACTGTTGTAATTATCGCTGCAGCACTGTAATGTTGAAAGTTGCCGCTTCTGAATGATAAAGGTGTCTGTGTTGCATTTTGTTAACACAGTTTTTATGTTATTTCATGTTAATGGTCATACAAAAATCAAAGCATTTAGCAGCATAATGTCTTCTTTCTTCAAGTAATCTGCCTTGCTTCTCCCAGAGGCCAAAGATGTGGTGTCATTTTTAATCCATCCACACAACAGCCAGTGTTTTGTATGAACTTACTTGCTTATATGCAATTTGATTTTGTTGTTCCATTCTAGGCTGCATGTTTCAGCCCTCTTGTGTGATTATCAGGCTATGAAAATACCATATGTACCTGAATATGAGACATTTTCCCTTAACAATCTTCATGTACCAAACATAGGTAACTTTGTGTGCAGTTATAAGTTGACCCCCTGCTGTTTCAGTTGATGAATTATAAAAAAAAGAATTGGTCCTGTATTTGGGTCAGTACAGTATATAGGCTGGGTTAGTGTAATTGGAATAGCAAGTTGTTATGGGTTAGATAGTCCGAGGATTAAATCCCGCTGGGGGCGAGATTTTGCGCACCTGTCCGAATGGCCATGGGGTCCACCCAGCCTTCTGCAAAATGGGTACCAAGTCATTGCTGGGGGTAAAGTGGCCAGACCATGGCATGAACCACCCACCCTTATCTACTGCCAAGATTAATGTAAGAGTACAGCTATACCTCTCTCTCTCTGTGCCTTCATGGCAGGTTATAGGGTGACCTTTACCTTTGCTTTACTTTACAGTAATTACTAACTACGGTGTGTTTTTACATGTTTATGGTTAATTGGTGTGGCATTGTTTGGGCATAGAATATTGGTAAAAATACCACATGACATGACATCAAGTCAGAGCTTTGTCTATGGCATGAGCCTAGCAAATGTTCTGTGTTCTGTTCTCGTGTTCAGGCATCATCAAGTCCACAGATATGTTCTGGCATTAAATAGGCATACATCAGCTGCATATAGTATTACATTGATATGTGTTATCTTATTATTTAAACTAATTTTTTATTTTCAAATGAAAAAATAGGGAAGAAACCATGGGTGAAGTCAGTACTTATAGAAGTAGATGTCTTTAGAGTTCAATTATAGTGATGACTTCAGCAGTGCTGCATTTTAGTTGTGTTTGAGTTGTCATTTGTCCCATGACACATGATTCTGATTGTTGCAGACATGTTTCTGTATGTGTATAATGCTGCATCTGTGTGGCTTAGTTCACAGATGGTGTACAAGTGCATGACTAATTTAAGGCCCGGTTGTTATTGAAACACATTTGGTTACACATGGGAGGCAGTGGGTCAGTTAACTGTAACTCTTAAATACAGACCTTTACTACTTAGAATTGAGGATAAGAGTCCAATTATTTTAGTTGTATGTGAATGTGACAAAAGGGCTGGCTGCGCATCTTGCATGAAACATATTGCCGTGGTGATGGTTCTGGCATGCTGTTTTGAGCGTGTGATGTGCTGGACCATTAGCTCCTATGTTTGTACTGCTGCAGCTGACTCCTGATGGCAAGCAGAGGGCCGACACATTACCTGGTGACATAGAGGCAGTGACAGGAGCACAGAACCTGGCTAGTTCGAACGCTGTCGCTGCAGAGAGTGCAAAGGTACGTGTATGACAGGTTCATGGTTATGTCTGTTGTCCTATGGTTAGTAGGAAACTACTTTATAGTCACACGAGATTATGGTCACCTGCAGTGTGATGCCATATAGTTTGACAGATAGGTACCAGCATTTTATAGGAGACTGCTGCCTCCTTTAGAATAAAACATTGAACTTTGTGTGGGAACAGAAGGTCTGCAATTTAGATAATGGTCAGTGACAGGGCACTGCCAACTTCCTGGAGTTAAAGGGGTTGGGGCATGATGTTAAGCAACCACCTGAACTTAGTGCCATAGTTAAAGCATAAAGCTGTACCTTTACTCTACCTCTTTGCCTTCGTGGCAGGTTACAGGGTGAACTTTGCCTTTTACCTTTGTTTGCTGATGTACAGATATGCATCGCTTAACGACAGGGATACATTCTGAGAAATGCTTGATTAGGCGATTTTGTCGTTGTAGGAACATGTACTTACACAAACCTAGATAGTACAGTATAGCCTACTACACACCTAGGCTATATGGTGTAGCCTATTGCTCCCAGGCTACAAACCTGTACAGCATGTTACTGTACTGAATACTGTAGGCAATTGTAACACAATGGTAAGTATTATAATATTATATTATAATATTATGGGACCGCTGTTGTATATGCGGTCTGTCAACTGAAACGTCGTTATGTGGCACATACCTGTTTAGTGAATTGGAGTGATCACTTGACGTATTGAGGCTTAACTATTCAATTGAAATGCCTGTCCCAGGGCGAGCATTTAGACGATGAGGAGTCCTTCTTCGACTTGTTGTCACGCTTCCAGTCTAAGCGGATGGATGATCAGCGTTGTTCCCTGACGATAACAGAGAACAAAGAGAACACTAATTTGGTGCCAAAGAGCAATCATAACAACAACGCAGCATCCAGTATTAAGCCAATGATGCCACTGAACAACAGCAATGCAGCCAACAGCAAGACCAATGGTAAGATCTCCATGCATCAGAATGTAATTCACAGCACTTCCTTATTTTCAGGCATCCGTTCAGAAATTAATTTTTTGTTTTGTTTGTGGGTTGCTTTCGTATTGCTGCAGGAAAGGACTGGTGTGAGCATACATCATGGTCTAAATGTCATCATCACTATCTGAATGAGAAGTAATTGGGATTGCGATCTTCAGTGATGTGACACTGTGAGTCTGGTAGCTTGGTTCCAGTGTTTCAGAGGGACATGCTGCATCCATCCTCAGGACACAAGTACCCGGGGTTGAAGGCATACCACTGAAGTGTTTGAACCCACTTACCATACTGCATGGCATCATGTCCCATAAGACAGTAATCTCGTTATTAACTAATGTGTCATCAGTAGATCTCGTAGGAACTATGTTCTTGCAGAAGTGCTTGGTTTCTATACTGTATCTGTCAACTAATATTGTTTTTGGAATGCTAGGTGATAGAAGAATGTGATCTAGAAACCTCAAAATTAGGTGGCCTGGGACCAGTTGAGGCTGTAGTGCCACAGAGAGAGAGAGGGGGGGTTGGGGGAGAGGGGGTGATAAAGTGCAGAAGCCAAGTAAGAATACATTTGATGTACCTTTGTCAAAACTCTTTTAAGTATTGTACTTTCTTGCATAATTTTTTGGGGACTTGGCCTGTTGTGAGCAGGAGCAGATGTGTTATTAATATTAGGTAACCATTACTGCTGTCTGATAGCAGGATTTGCTACAAAAAAAAACTATCCTGCTTTACACATTTTGTTCAGATTATGCTGGGATATGTTGTGTTCTGTTGTAGTGTTACTGCACTATAGCAGTGGTGTGTGACCCTTGATGTAGTCAGACTTTGCTGTGAGTTGGATAATGTTTTGGAGCTGGGGTAGCATAACTAGTACAGTGTCTAGTCCATGGGCTGGTCAATCAGCAGTTTCAATCCTGGTGGGGGTGGGAGATTTTTGTCCTCTCCAAAATGTCCAGACTGGCTCTAGGGTCCACACAGCCAGCTCGTCAGTGGTTACCAGGGGCTCTTTCCCCAGGGCCAAAGTGGTTGACCACTCACCTCTATCTAGTGCTGCGGTTAAGAATGAGTGGAATTGTACCTCTGCTCCCCCCATATGCCTTCATGCATGGACAGGAACAGCATAACCAGTTATGGTTTATAGAGAGGGTATGTTATGTGAGATAGGGAGTTCTAGCCACGGCAGGGACTTTTGAACTAATATGAAGAATGACCACTGGATTTTATTGTGATTGTTGGTAGCCATGCAGGATGATCTGCTGGACCTGATAGCTGGCATGCAGAGTAAGCGGATGGATGAGCAGCGTGTCGCGTTGCCCCACTTGCCTGGACTGCATCCTCCCACACAATCACAGATGCTGCAGAGACTGTCTGCTGCAGGCCGAGGTGGTGATGGAAACACTGCTCCAGATGATACATTCCTGGAAATGCTGATGAGGTGTCAGGTGTGTCCTACCACCACTTATGCTTATACCAGATAATTGTATTACACTAAAAAGATCCTCAGTATGGTGTTGGTATATAAGCCAAAACAAATGAGAGATGAGTAATGTGAAGTGCAATATTATCACTTAAAATTTATTTTAATTGATAATAATGTATTTTAACTCTGCACATGCACACGTTTGACAGAAATTGTTGTATTCTTTATTCCTTCATATACAACCCCCCCTGAAGACAGCCTTATTGAGGCTGAAACATGTACCAGTGTGATCAAAAAGTACGGTGAATGCTGCCGCCGAGTGCGATCTAACGTAAAGGCAGGGATCTTCAATATGGGAAGCGGCGTATCGAACCTTAGTAACAGTGTGTGACAAGTTTCAACGTGTTCGGTGCAGTCAGTCAGTTGTGAGCTACGGTTTGAGAGAAGGCGTGTTTTAAAGTGTGCCGTAAATCGTGGATCACGAACAATGCATTAACATGAAATTTTGTTTCTAACTGCAAAAAAGTGCTAAAGAAACACACGGAATGTTAAAATTGGTTTATGGTGACGCTGCAGTGACCATGAAGACGAGGAGAGATCGGGATGTCCTTCAACATCAAAAACCCAAGAGCATGTCGAGAGAGTAAGCGAAATGATTCGATCAAACAGGCGATTGACTATTAGGGACATTTCTGAAGATCTGAACATCTCTTATGTTTCTGTTCTAAACATTTTAACAACAGATTTGAACATGAGGTGCGTGAGTGCGAAATTTGTTCCACATGTTTTGACGGTCGAACAAAAGCAACAGCGTTTGTCAATTTCATTGGAGTTGCTCGATCGTGCCACTTCAGATTCAAGCTTTTAGGAAATGTCATCACGGGAGTTGAAACTTGGGTCTATGGTTATGAGAGACCAGGGTTCAGAGTTCTCAATGAAAATCACCCAGTTCTCCTCGTGCAAAAAAAGTGTGTCAATCAAGATTCAACATCAAGGTGATGATGATTGTGTTTTTTGACCTTGATGGAATTGTGCTATCTGTGTTTGTATCCAGGAACACTACGGTGAACTCTGAATATTATAAGGGCTTATTAGAGTGTTTAAGAAACGATGTGCATATAAAACAACCTGAGAAATGGGCAAACGGTTTCATCCTCCATCATTACAACGCTCCGTGTCACACATCGCTTTTGGTACGGCAATTTCTGTCAAAAATATTACAGTGTGTCCTTATCCACCTTATTCACCGGATCTGGCTCTGTGTGACTTCTGGCTCTTCCCCAAAGTCAAAATGACCATGAAAGGTAAATGTTATAAATCGATCAGGACATCGAGGCAGCCACTACAGCGCAACTAAAGACATTCACGAAAGAGGACTTCCAGGACTGCTTCAGAAAGTGGCAAGAATGATGGGGTAAGTGTGTTCGAAGCGTGGGGGGAGTATTTTGAGGGGGATTAATGGCAATGTGTCTTTTACTGCAATAAATTTTTTTTAATTTAAACATTCACTGTATTTTTTTATCACAGTGGTAGGAGGGTCATTGTAGATGACAAATGATTATTTATTATTGATGATGCAATTTGTTAGAAGTAAATACTAATATATTCAGTTTATTTTATGGCATATAGATTACATTAAATGAATTTTAATATTATCATCCTAACTGTGCCTTATCTTCTGAGTGGACTTTTCAAGAGTTTCTTACTGAACATTTATGTATATATATATATATATTTCCCAGTTTACTGTCATACACAGCACCATATATAAGTTGATAAGGCAACATTTTTGGCTTATTACAAGCCATCATCAGGCTTCTTTAAGAATCGTTCAATAGAAATGGATCTTAAAGGAGAAGACCTGTTGATGTCTTATAATAAGCCAAAACTTTTTGCCTAATCAACTTACATATGGTGTTGTGTATGTATACTGGGAAATATATGTATTTGGTCAACAGCACAAGAAGGATGAGTCACCTTAAAAAGTATGCATTGCTCTTCTGTCATGAAAGAATTTTTTGTTACGTGAGACTCGCTGAACATTGTCAGACAGTTCCAGTTTTCAGCTGTACTTGTCTGTAATATGATTCAGTTTACTTAAGCTGCTAAGTTAATAGGCTGTAGTTAACATGAATAACCTGTCTACTGATTTTTGGATCATGCCCTCTCCAATTTTGATACCGTATGTTGCTGGGTATGAGATACCATATGAATGGTTGCCATGTCGAGGATTCTATTCTGGGATGTTACGTTGTGTGGCATAGTTAACAGATTTCAAGGTATGGAAGGAACCTAGTGCCTTTGCCTTAAAGGGTGTGGACTCCTCTAAAACTTAAGTATTCTTGCATAACTCGACGTTTCTTCAAAATGTTAGGACCTGTTAATCCTGCAACATGGTGTAACATAACAGAAGACCAGAGACCTCGAAGTTCATCGCTGTGGGAACCTAAGGTCTGGCATTTTGCCATGTTGTTCAATTGTGACATGAAATGTGAGGTGTCACATGGTATGTGACCCAAGTGTTTGTTTGTAGGGGTCACGTTTGGAGGACCAAAGGAGCTCTCTTCCTGTAGACACAGACGCAGATGCTGAGACACGTCCACCCACACACGGGCCAACTGTCCCAGATGAAGACTTTTTCTCTCTGATCATGCGCTTGCAGTCCGGCCGAATGGAGGACCAGCGTGCCACAGTGCCACCTGTTGGTGAGAACCGGCTCAGCAGTGCCAACAAAACTGCTGGTAGAAAGGATAAGAAGAAATGATTAATGTTTTCTGCACCCAGCTCTATTGACTATTAGGGCAGCAGGAGCTATGGTGCAGTATCATGTGAAAATACATCATGAATTTTAATTCACATTCGAGAGAAATCTGAAGGCGAATTATTCACTGGTATCACTGAGTTGCAACTTCCTGGTACGCGGAGACATAGTTATACCCAGCTGTACTGAGATCTGTAATCTTTCAAAAACCTGCTCTTCCTCTGATACTGTATACCATGGCTATTAGGTTGCTATCTTGAGTGGGCCAACTTGGGTAGGTTGATGGTTAGTGTAGGCAAAATGCCAATGGTTCACAGTTTGTGCAGGCCAAACACATATGGGTCACAGTTTGTGTAGGCCAAACACCTGTGGCTTTAAACTTTGTTGTGCCAGATATATTTAGAATCTAAAATTAAACTTCAAAACATTTTAATGATATTTACGTTTGAGAATATTAACTATTTTATGAAACCACATACAGAAGAAGATTCACGACTCCTTTTTTTTGTCCACATGTGGAGCAGAGGAAGGAGTCTTGTGGTGTACTAGAATAAATAGCCTTGCTGTACACAGTGACTGCCATATGTTGATACCAAGGAACCTGGCACCCAGTTGTGTGGACTGAGCAAATGAGAAACATCCCATTGCTTGTCCATTGCTTCACAACTAGTGTAGCTGTAGTTGTGTGTTGTTATTTCTTACCATCTTGGTGTATGTCAAGAGTACTCTGATGATGTAGTTTAACTCTCAGCAATGCTTAGTCACTGGAAACTGGATGCAGCAGGTTCTCCTCATTATACGTGCCGTACGTTAACTTCGTTATATTCGCAGGAGATGATACAAGGGCGGGCTGATACGTTTTGCCTCCACTTAAATAGAAAATGAATGGGAAAAGATATTTTAATGAAACAAAAAAAGAAATTACATCAGTTATTTTCAGAGCTGCATAATGATTTTTCTACAAAATCACCACGCACTTCAGTACACTTCTGCCAACGATGCACTAGTTTTTTAAATCCATCCTTAAAAAAATTGGTGTTGTGTTTTTGAAACTATTTCCTCACTGCAGATGTCACCTCTTCATCACAGCTGAAGTGCTGGACCTTCAAGTGTTCCTTTAGTTTGGGAACAGGTGGAAATCACTTGGAGCCAGATCTGGGCTGTATGGTGGATGCAGCAGCACTCAAAACTCCAGGTGCTGAATTGCATCTCTTGTTGCTGCACTTGTGTGAGGCCTTGCGTTGTCGTGTTGAAGAAGTGTTTCATTTCTTATTCCAATATGTTCGATTCTTCTTTTTAATGCAGTAAGATTTCCAGTGTAACATTGAGAGTTTATTGTTGTTTCTTTTCCAAGAAAGTCTGCAAGAACAACACTTTCTGAATTCCAAAAAACAGTCAATGTGACCTTTCCAGCCAGGGCCTGTGTTTTGAATTTTTTCGGCTGAGATGATTCCTTATGGCGGTATTCCATGGACTGCCTTTTGTTCTCAGGGTCATAATGATGGACTCAAGTTTCATCACCTGTAATGATCTTCTTTAAGAAGTCCTCACCTTCTTTTTCGAAACGTTCCAGGAGTTTCCGAGAAAGCCAAACTCTTTCAGCTTTCATTTCATCAGACAGCATGCGCGGTACCCACCTGGCACAATCTTTTCGGAATCCATGAACACCAATAATGTATCCCATTCTGAACCTTAGAAATTCCTAATGCAACGGCAATTTCTTTTTGTTTGATGCGACGATTTCTGTGGATCAGTTTTTCAACGTGATCTTGATGAAGCTGATCACTTGCAGTCACAGGCCTTCCACTTCGCATTTTGTCACTCAAATCTGCTTGCCTCATTTCTTCATCTTTGAATCACCTTACCCAGCGTCTTACTGTACTCACATCAACACACTGACCACCATAAACGGCTTGCATTTGTCTGTGAAATTCAATTGGACAAACTTTTTACGCGGTTAAGAATTCAATAACAGCGCGCTGTTTGAACCGAACGCCAGATAAATCTTCCATTTCGATGTGCACTGGGTGAGGACTGTAAGCATCTGTGTGTTCAAGGTGAAGTGTGATGGAAGAGAGATACCATGTGACTACACAGAACCGGTTTTATCCAAATATGTCTAATGTAAATAAAAATATTACAGTGGAGGCAAAACTTATCAGCCCACCTACATATGTTTAGTTGCTAAACTGTACATTCTGGTACAGTGTTTTATCAGTTTGAGTCTCAGTAACAAGACACTTATCGCACACTTTGTCAGCAGCATCGAGACTTCCTGACATGTGCTGCATTCTTCCCCAGAAGAAATGTTCATTGTGTTCTCCCTCGCATGCCATGTGCTGTCGCATTATTACATTCTTACAGATTTGCAGCCATCTTTTGCATTCCATTACATGTGCCAAATATCATGTAGTTAATGTATATGTAAAACCTTGCTAATTCAGAGTGTTCAGGGCCAAAAAACATAAGCTTTGGAATTCATAATATGAAGTTGTTCAGTTTTTGACTGTTCTTACCTGCAGGCTATATGCACTATCATCAAAAAAGGACTCACTAATGACACTCAATGAACCTGATGTCATGCAGCATGTGACAGATGGGAGATTATTATTGGTTAGTGACTACCACCCTAGCCAGTTCAATAACTGAAGTGAGAAATCGCATCTGTTTTGGGTGTGCCTGGTCCTGGTAATTAGCCTGTCATTCCCATGTCTTCCTATCTCACCTGGCAGCCACTCCTTCTATATGACCTTGTCAATGCTTCAGGGGAAGTTCCAAGAGAGTACAATATGTTTGCAAAAGTCTGCATAACATTTGTATACAAATCTGTATTACATAATTCTGAGTTATTTGAAGTTTACTGGGCTTCATTATTGCTTCAGATACAAATTAATTTCATTCTTAAGAAACCACATTGGAATGTATACACTATCTTATTTTCAGAAGGAGACTGGCACTGTGAACGAGGCTTTTTTGAATTAACAAGGTTTTACTGTATGACAGAAGCACAAGTTAGGTGTGTGTAGAAAAAAACGGGTCACAATGCAGTGCATAGTCCAAATGTATGGTAGGGGTCATTGAGGGCTCATAGATGTTGTTTTCGTTGCTGTCTGATTGAGTCTTGCCAAAGAAACACCACCACTTGTTACCAGGGCGGGAGGTTCTAAGCGGTCTGTCCAAAGATAGAATTTTAATCTTTCTATTTTTATTAACATAATTCTAGATGGAACTTTCAATTAAATTTTAGATGCTTATTATGTAGAATTTTATGGACTTTTAACATATTTTATGTTACCGGTATATTGTACGTATATACAAATATATAATTAAATTTTATTGAGTCTTCCAAGGTTGATGTTATTAAGATTTTAATGTAATGGAGAGACAAACATTCATTCCACCAGCTTCTGTCTTGTCTTGTCTGCAGAGGATATCTACAGGAGTGACTACATGGCATCACATCCTGCAAGGATACTGGTATCGCTCTCAGAATCACACATCATGCAAGTTAATTTTCTGAGTAATTCCATGGAGCAGATTCCTTGAGAATCTCATATTTCATCTAATCAAGAAATACCCTGCATTTTCTGGACCCAGGATGTACATTACTATGTTCATATCAGCCTGCCTTTGGTCCCTGCCATGGGACAGAAAATGCAGTCCACAGCCTCCAGTCCTTTTTTATAAACTTGGACTCCATTGTCATCCTACCATCAAGGTCTTCTAAGCCATCCCTTCTTTTGAGGTGTTCCAACCAAAGTTAATTTTCTTTTTCATAAAAATGCTATGGTGTATGGCTTAGTCACTGCATAAAGTTTCATGCAATCTGCCCCTATCATGTTTTTGTTTCAGTCTGATCTAGACCAATTTGGATGAATGTTGAAGACTGAAGAAACTGCATCATTTTTTGGCGCCGGAATTATTTTTTCAATTTTAGCACACCCTGTATTGTGAATAATACAGGAACCAAATACGTTAGAATTATGAAATAAACTGCATTTTGAAGAGAAAAAAACGGAGAGTATATACCATGTTTAAAATATTCAGTACCTATATTTGTTGAATAAATACATAAAATGCAAATTTAGGGGTTAGCGATGCAGTATGACCACTATAGTTGACATTAGGCGTCAGAAGGTTAAAGTAGGTTGTCATGTTGGCAAATAACAGAATGAGGATTTTGAAGGACTTATATTTCTTTTCCTTTATTCATTTATTGTTAATTTGTGATACGATGTGGCTCATGAATTACAATTCACAAAATTATGAACTTCTTTAACCTTTATCCAATGAACGCACCGAATCCTTTTAAATCGGCATCTTACAAATGCACCAAATCGCCAGCCATTTAAATGCCCCATTCACTCATGTATAGGCTTAGAATTATAGCCCCACTCGTTATCTCCACGTTATATAGTGGTTTGTGGTCAGATTCACTCTCTGGCCCCCTTACCCAATTATGTACATATGAACCTCATGAATACCAAATTTCTAGCCAGTCTGTAATCTTTGAAACCACTATATGTTTGTTTTCATTTCCTTCTGAAGAAACATTTAGCCATGCCACCCCATTTGAAGTTCTTCGTCAATGCATTCCAATCTGAAGCCTCAATCACTCTGACAAGCATTGCTGTTACAGGAATTCTGTTTGTGACGGCCTGCTTCGTATAACAGTTTTCTTGCTGTGTACTCCATTCTGAACTAAAGAATTACGTAATTTGGTGACCGATATATGACACAGTTCCTTTTATAGTCACAACAGAGACGCACATTGTGTGTACAGTTGCAAGGTATATTACTTCTAAAAGGGACTAAGCACCAAGTGTCTGTATATTGTAAAATGCAACTATTATATAGGTTTTGTGTGCCAATCTTCCATTTCAGTTCAGTTTCTGGTCCATTACAGAAGGACGGTTTGAAAAATAGGGTAAACAGGATGCATAAATTTGCCCACACAAATAAATATAGGTAATTACTGGCTACATTGTGAGGTCATGATTTTCCCATAACTTACTCGTATACTGGATGTGAGAAGCCTCTTTGGCAAACTCCACTGGGCTTATAATTCCAACTGCACTTTGATATATAGGAATAAACAGACTGATCTATAAATAGTAGTGATAAACCAGCTGAAATAATATGGCATTTCAATGTGTTACCACTTGTTCCAACTTTGTAATAATAAGCCGGACTGCATATTCGTTTCTGAGTCAGCAGTCTGCGATGTCTGTGTGTAAGAGAGCTGGGTTCCTGTCCCGAAACCGGACATCTGAACTGGTTTGGGACAGCGAGAGTGAAAAAGCAGGGGGCATCGAGCAACTACATCATTTACTTAGGCAATAGAATTTTATACATTTTTAGACAACTGCTGAAATGTCTCTGTCTTAGTTACTCTTCCCTTGACGGACTAAGGAAATATCATGCAGAGGCTCTCGATTCCTCCTCATGAAAGACACACTGGAAGTGATGGCGAAAGTCAGTAGACTGGAACAGCACTCAACAAAAGGTTGGCCAGTCTCGGTTTGTGACAGCGACGCAGCTAAAATGTCGCGTGTGAACTGCGAGTGGTGTGAAGAAAAAAGTTGTTAGTGAAGTTTTGAGAAAGTATGGTCTGTGTGTGTGTGTGTGTGAAGTAAGATGATTTTCCTTACACTAATACACCAAGGCATAACTCCACAAATCTTGAAGCTGAAATTTCCTGTGTATACATCAGGTCCGAAACAGAAACATAAGTAAAATAAATTGAAAGTTATAAAACTTTTATATTAACTTCCTGCATGTAGGCACTAAACATTTCTACTAAATCTTTTTTTGAACTGAAATATATCTGATTTATTCACAACACAATGCACATTATTTAATTTCACAGGATATAAACGCTAATTGTCAAACACGCGCAATGATTTAAAGGGCCATCGCAGAGAAAATTCCATACACGAGCACGAAGACTGAATTAAAGGTCCGTTTTAATAAAGGTTAATGCCTTAATCGAAAGATCTGTTTTTCATTCCTGGCACTGTCACCAGTGGAGGACGTGACACTTGTGTGTCTCAGATCTGACAATGATACTGCAGATATCAAAATGTCAGTGCATCGTATGATAAAATTTGCAATTTTTAAGGCAGTCAGAACTAAATTTTTGGTATTTATGTTCACTATGTCATACACATAAGTGCCTTACTAAAGGATAGTTGTCACTCATCCATTCTTCTGAGATCAGAAGGTATGAGTTTCACCTACAGTAACAGCTGCATTTAATTTTTCAAACTGTTTTAATAGATGACAAATACATTACAGCTGAGCGTAGAAATACATTTGTTTACACCATTCTGCTTATTTTGAAAGATTTGCAGCCACAGGCAATACACAGGCTTGTTGACGGTTTGGCCGGTGTTCCGTGTCACTGGACCACTCTGTGGTGTTGCTACAGTAAAGGTTTCCTCGCAATGAACAGCCTGAACCACATGTAGGCTGTTACAGCACTGAGCCCATACCTATAACATTAACACAGCATTGGTGTAAATGGTACATTTGTGTCTGTGCTAAATGAAGTACAATGCTGTGAAAATAGGTGGAAGGGACACTAGATGGAGATGAGCAGCCAGCTTCAAGCTGCGGCCACTTTACTGCTGTGTGAAGAGCTCCTGATAACTGGACAGCAGCTGGGTGGGACCCACAGCTCATCTGAATGCTGTGGAGACAAGAAAAATCTCTTGCCTGTGCTGGGAATCAAATACCAGTTCACCGTAGCCATAGCCTAATCACTATACTAACTGGTGTAATTCTTCATTGCAGTACACATGTAGCAGAAATGCCACAGATGCTGTTTCATGCAGGTTTCAGATATTGTACCTTACATTCTGTAACAACCAATCAGGCTGTTGGTTCACAGTGAGTATGTGTATGTTGGACAACAGAGTGTAGAACGCACTAGAAACACTGGCTTTTGACATTCAGGTGACCATGCATCATGATAAATTCTTATAATAAAACCAACTAGATGCACTAATTTATCAAATTCATTTTTGGAATAAAACTACATGTTTCGGACAGAGGAACTGTCCAAAACATGTAATTTTATTCCAAAAATAAATTTGAGAAATTACCGTACATTCTCGAATCTAATCCGCACCCTTTTTACAGTTTCAGAAGGCTAAAAAGTCAGATGCAGGTTAGAATCGCGTGCGGATTAGATTTACGGTCGTGAGCTGTATTTTGGAAAAATGATAGAGCTGCTGTACGTGCCGTAAGAACAAAACAATACAACAATTTATTATTTTATTATTTATAATATTATATACTATTTACAATTTATTATTCATCAGCCTCGCCGTCATCACTCGTAACCTAATCAGTCTGCCTTGTAGGCAAGGGATGGTTGAAGGAAAGATGCGGATTAGAACCGCGAACTAACTTTTTTTCATTTAAGAAATTGGCAAAAACTAGTGCGGATTAGATTCAGGTGTTGATAAGATTCGAGAATATACGGTAGTACATCTAGTTGGTTTTATTATAAGAAAAACATTGGCTTATTTAACAGTATTTCAAACCACTTACTTGTAAAGTTTTTGTATTATATGATTGATCTAATAGTATGTTTAATAGTCTTGGCCACTCACCATGTCAGTATGTATGATAGGTGCTCATTTCGTAGCGATACTCGAGTCTGCCCACCAACAGGCCCTCCCGGAACTGTGGTCCCTGCTGTTGAGTCTAGAAACACAGGTTCTGTTCCTGCCACATCTGCCATGTGTGGTAGGTCTCTGCAAATAAGATTGACAGCACAGATAAGTCTCAGAACTGACAGGACCTTTGGACTTTATTCACTTAACTTGTCTTCAGTGGCTGCATGAATCATAAACATTATGTATTACTGGCTGGTAAAGCACATGCATCAGTTGTGGTGTAATACATGTGTACAGTTGCACAAGTACTGGAACCATATACTTAAATTTACTTATAAATGGTTTCATACATTTAAATTACACTGTATATTCTCTCCCTAGACACATACCCACATAACAGGAGGGATTATGTGCCACAGTATTTCCATAAGAGAAGCTGGACACACCTGTAGAACCAAGCATGGGGTTGATTTTTGGGTGTGAAAGGAGCTCTCTTCTCAGTGAGTCGAACAATTCCAATAATTTCAACTTCGCCCTCAACCTGACCTGCCTTCCGTGTGCTGGGGTTCTTGCGATTTCCTGGTACCCATCCTCGATTCACAAGGATAGTCATACTGAAAACCCACACAGTAGTGACAGGGTGTAATGTTGGGAGAAGACAAGGTAACAAAATGCAGTAAAACATTCAGCAAGTAATGGGAATAATTAATATAGATTTTACATTCATTGTTCCATGCATCATTGTAATTGTTTAAAAAAATAACCAACACGATGTCACTTGTGGACTATCCTTTATTTTCATGGGTAGTCGTCATTCATTCTCTACATGTTTCGAGCTTTTGGGAAGCTCATCATCAGGAGATCATTTTTCCTGTAC
>Ga0123353_10004912_pt1 | contig 17399 bp, 12 predicted proteins | sample TergutLab28metaG_3_FD_92763 | JGI IMG/M metagenome (GOLD analysis project Ga0123353, IMG submission 92763) | Labiotermes labralis P3 segment gut microbial communities from Petit-Saut dam, French Guiana - Lab288 P3 | ecosystem: Host-associated > Arthropoda: Insects > Digestive system > Gut ...
ACACACAACACACACACACACACACACACACAAACACACAACACACACAAACACACACAACACACACACACACACACTCACACACACAACACACACACACAAACACACAACACACAAACACACAACACACACACACACACACGCACATACACAAAGACACACACACACAAACACACATACACACAAACACACACACACAAAAACACAACACACACATACACAAAAACACATACACACACACAAACACACACATACACACAAACACGCACACCACATAAACACAAACACATACACACACACACAAACACACACACACACATACACAAACACACACACACACATACACAAACACACCTACACGGTACGACCCTTCTGAACGACGAGTCAGTCCGTCGTAGAGACCCCTATCTGAAAGCACACAACATTCACAACAGACAGACATCGATGCCCCCGGCGGGTTTCGAACCCGCAATGTCAGCAAGCGAGCGGTCGCGCAACCATGCCTTAGACCGCGTAGCCACTGGGATTGGTCTAAAACTCCATTGAGGTAAATACTTTTTTTAAATTCTAGCTCATTCTTTGTCTTCCAAGCGGTTCTGGCGAAATTCCCGAACCAGAATCCTTCTTCGCACTAATTTGACACTGGAACGTTAGCACTCAGCGTCTAAACCTCTCCTTGATCCAAGGCACCGTCTGTTTACTATCACGTTTATTTAAACAGGATAATATATAAGAAAAATATCCCCTTTCATAGAAGCAGATATTAATTTTTGGACAGTAAACTGTCGCACAATACATGCTGCCAACTTCGGCGGAGGTCGCCTAAGAGCCACATTTATTCGCCTGTATCTACGATTTCTGCCGTCGACAAATTTTTTACCTCCCACATCTGAAGCACTGCTTCAGCCTGCATCCGGATACCACACCACCCCAGCCAAACCACAATGTAGCACCAACACACATCGAGCCAGAGCAATACAACCCATGAAATAACTCATCAAATAAGTCGCAAGCTCCTGAGGATGGATGTATTAACATCCGAAACATGTTGAGCATTAGGTAAGGAAATAATAAAGCAAGTGACATCAAATTTGTCTCTCTTTATTCAACTATCAAGATGATGCACGGTCCAATAAACATAAAATACATTGCTGTTCACAGTTCTTACTGTTAAGGTGCTAGAATATTGCTCTCTGACACATACATATTTGTCAGAACCTGTGACAAGTTTCGGCATATCTGCAATAGGTTCATTCGATTGAAACCAACTGATGTCGTTTAACAATTTCTTTCTAAATTAAAGTTTAACACGACAAATACAAAATGATGCTATATTCTGCAGCTATAATTATTTTTCCTAAACATATTTCCTAAGTAGATAATCAGACATTGTAAAAGGTAAATCAGTCACGTTACAGGCCTGGAGAGGCCCAGAGGGTTCCAGGAATTTAAGGTTCCCAGATTTTACGACAACGGCACAGGCTGGTGGTATGGTTGTCAGCCTTACGCACCGGCCGCCTTTACCCCCAGGAAATGCTCCTGGCACTCATTTCTGTTAGATGCTGAGTCGACCCCAGGGTCATAATGGGATCGGAATGATTTTAGGTCAATGAAAATTTCCAATGACACCAGCTGGGATCGAACCAGCGAACTTCCGATTTGTAGCACAGCACCTTAACCACTTTGCCACTGCGGTCCCCTAATCAGACATTGTACTACTTAATTTTTGTTTCAGAGTAAAAGGTGAATGACAAAAACAATTCAGAAAATAATTTTCTTTTGCGTAGACGAGGCTAGGCTACATAAAAGTCTATATTTTTTCCTATACTACAAAATTAAAATTCGTCGTACTAAATAAAATTTTAAACTATTTTTCTTCCCCTATAAAATAACAACATTTCAATGGATAAGCCTACGTTAAGTAACTTTGATATTTTGCTGACCGTGCATCTCAGTATAATCTTAGCAATTGACCAACTTAATGCACAAATCCTTGTTTTATAATAAGTTAATTATATGCCTCAACATGTTTCGAACACTGTTGTGCTCATCATCAGGAGGTCAAAATTGTATGATACAGCGTCTGGTATCGTCACACTCTGTATGTGGCCGTCCGGTGTGCAGGTTGAGAGAGGACGGCCACCTACAGAGTGTAACGATACCAGATGCTGTATAATACAATTTTGACTTCCTGATGATAAGCACAACAATGCTCGAAACATGTACAGGAATATAATAAACTTATTATAAAATAAGAATTTGTGCATTAAGTTGGTCAATTGCTAAGATTAAGTTAAGTAAGTTAATCTATGTGTACTACATCTAAAAACAACGCCACATTGGTATACATTTGCCCAAAATTTTGAACACTGAAGGGACAATACATTCACGCTGTAAAGAGTTAACGTACCCTATCCTTAGCTACGCCGCGTCCAACAGTGTGTTCCAGCTTTCATAATGCAGATGGGCCGCACCGTGGCTCAGGCGATTAGACCCCCCCCCCCTCCTCAATTGGGGAGGGCGCGTGTCCAAGTTTTGTCCAATCCATAACGTTTTCATAATGTAAATACGATCAGACAACATTAACATGTCCTGCCGCAAAGTCTTATTTCAAGATGACGGATATGACGCAAGGCTACAGGCCTATTGTAAGATACAAAGATTTTCAAAGAGCCACGTACTTTCAGTCCAGAAAGAAGGCAGAGATGCACCATATAAATACTCAGGATAGATGCAAATATAAGGCCTTTCCAATATCAAAAATTCTCCATCATTAAAGCTCACGTTCTCTTCAAACTTTACTAGTAGGAATTGCGCACTGCAAATAGTCCACTTGGAAGAAAATTAATTCTTCTAAAAGGTTGTTTATTGATAATAAAATCACAACTGAAAATACCCCACTTCCTAAAATTTTAGGAACAAACACACAAACAAACAATTCCACAAAACCTAGAGATCTATGATAAATTGTTCATATCTCTTACACAGCAAGCTAAGCAAGACTTTTCTTCCAGTGACCTTTGACGTGCTCGCGGCGATCACTAAGAAGAATACTGTGCACTGTGATGTCGTGTAGTCCGATGAAATTTAGCGACAAAATGCAATAAACCAATGCCTCCAATTTCAAGGTGCCTGCTTTAACCTGCATTGGCCAAATGGAGGCACGCGTCCCGTTAAAGGTAACCCTTACGGACGACAGTGAACACGCCATCTCGCTCTAGTAAACAGCGATGGGCATTTAATCCTTTAAACGCCGAGTTAAATCCCATCTGCCATTTGCTGGCATTATTAGGAGCTCACCATATTCTCCACGTTAGCAGGATAAGGGTTAAAAATGAAAGTAACTCCGGCCGACAGCAGCACGTTGGCATTAAAAGGCCGGAATACAAAGGCTGACAATGATACCTCTGCACTTTGCCCACAAAGTGAGACATATTTTTTGCTTATGTTTATCGCGATAAAAAATGTTTGACGTATTTCTGTAAATATTATTAACTAAATGGTTTCTGTTACGGGAATGCAGTGTGCTTGAATTTAAACAGTAATTAGACATGGTACAAACGTAGCCTAACTAGCGTATAAGCCATCTACAGTTCTAGGCTTCATAATGCTGCATTTTGTAACTATGGCTCAATTTTTGGGCATGCTAAATTATCTTCGTGTACCCTGAGCACGGAGGCAGTGCATTCCTCCACAACGCTGGTGTATCTATCAGACCGCAAGCCGTCACAGCCCATAAGACAGTATTCCTCCACTTGCAGCCTTCAAGGAGTCTCCGTATGCCGCATTCGTTCGACTTTCATATGAAACCTCCGCCAAGTACTTCTTTTCATAAGACACAGATCTAAGAATATCTTCATATCCAATCTGTGAAGTCAGCCTTTGTACTCTCGTATTTCCACGAGATTACACTTTTGAAAGCAAGATTCGTCATCTCGCTTCTGCCATATGATCTTCATTCTTCCATCTTTTCCACTTTTCTTTCTTTCCCTACCCCGACCTTCCGCTTTGTTTGTCGTCCTCTTGAGATGATCGGGGAGGCGTTTCAGGGCTTCTTGTTGCTCCTTGAGCCCACTGCAATTCTCGCTTCGGTTCGCTTGAACACTCTCGCACACGGATAACAGGCCGGACCTCTGAACGGATGACAGGAGAAGGGAAACAGATAGATGGTCCATCTGCTGCTGCCAGCTTGACAACATCATCCCCATTCTACTCATCTCCACCAACCTTACAATGCCTTTATTTTCTCCTTCTTCTTTTTGTTCGCATGCTCCGTCTCCGATCACAGATGATCCCCAGCGCAATGTCTCAACGTTCACGTGTCTGCAGGGACGGAGTCATTTATCGTCAGACCGTGCTGTTTGCCTTGCCTTCACAATCAATACAGACAAACACAAGGACAGGTCGTATTTTATACAAATCAAAGAGCCTACATCATTCAAATAAGGCAAAGCTACCCAGATTCCTGAAATACTTCATTCGGTAGAATGTCGCTCCAAATACATCGCGAATATAAGTATGTGCTCCCTATTTAGTTTCAATATTTCTCCACGCTCGACACCACTAACGAGAAATTGTGCAAACGGGCTACGTTTATTTAACAGTGCATACAAAAATTCCAAAGCACTTGGGCTAACGTAATCTACCTATTCTAGCATTACACTCCGATTCCGAATTATGCAATTAAAGCTACTGTATCCTGCGTTGTATCCACTCTCTTCATAGCGGCGCTTACAAGTTTCCGTCATTAGTCATGCGTGGACGGATTTGTGATGATTCTCGTGTGTAGCAGGCTTATTAACCCCCCAAAAAATCATTTAGTCCAAAAACATTTGTAAAAATCAATAATCCCTCGCAAATCGCGGTTTTGGCCAGCGCGGTTCTGATTAAACGCCGTTTAAAACAATTAAATACAAACCTGTGATGAAACAATCGCTGAACGCTATAAAATTTAAATTCAGGCAGATAAACGCTGGCGGTTACTCGCATAACCACTGCAGAAGCTGGCAGAATCAACTGCCTTAGCAATGTGAAAATGTTTAATATCCCAAAATGTAGGCTTGCTGCTTTCTTCCACACTGAGTTGGTGCCTTACAAAATATTTACCTGAAGACGAAAACAGATCTAGTTTACCAAAGTTTGTGTTCTCTTTGGAATGCTATATGAATGCCCAGTGACAGCCCTACGAAGGCTGAAACGCATCAAGCTGATAGTTATGGCTTGTAACTTATAATTTGTCCGTTAGAGTTGCTGCGAAAATAAAAGTATTGTTGGAGGAGATGCCGTCTGTTCTGGTAGGTGTGCACCGAAGTTCCAGTGGAACATGCTGCCTCTATGATTAGAGTAGATGAAACATCTCTGAAAAGTCGGTACGTACCTACCAGACTGCAAGGCGTCACATCCCAAAAGACAACTGTATCCATGACGACCGCCGAAAGAGCCGGACGTGCCACAAAGGTACTTTAGATGCCAACCTAACGCACATTCCAGGTCAGTGGACCACGGGGTCTTGTCCGGGGTAAAGCGGCAGGGAACTGATGTTGACCATTCAGCTCCATCTAGCACCGAAGTTAAGAATGAGTGGATCTATACCTCTGGGCCCCCTATGAGCCTTAAAGGCGTTTTTTTATCGACATTCCAGGATTATTAGAGAAATGAAGAAGACACGTGATGCGACAAGGAGCAACATAAAATCGCACAAGATATATTAATTAACCACAGAAAACAAAAGAAGTAAACCCACAACACATACACTAACATACAATGAGGAGGAACATCAATCAGGGTAAAAGGAGAACCGTTCGATCTACACAAAGGCACCAACATTTTCATGAAAATTGGAGGAGCAGATGAATGTGGACGGTGGTGGCAGCAGCGTCCTTACTTCGCTGCGGTAATGAGAAAAAGTGAGATGGGAAGAACTAAGACAAGAGTGCGTTACAATACAGCTGTATTGTTGTTTAACTTGAGTTTTCGTTTCAATGAGTGTTTCCGAGTGTTATGATTCGGTGAGCACAGGGGAGCTTAGATCGAGAGGGAAGAACAAAGATTGACAAGAGATCACTAAGCTGCACTACTGTAGGTCTAATTGTCATCCGGCCAGGCTACCCAGTAGCAAGTAAACTGCTTTTTAAAGCATAGCTTCTGGTACCTACATGTAGGCCTAAAACGTGGTCACGTTAAAATCCACCACTTTTTGCCCACACAACACATTTATGCGTTACGTGCAAGAAATAGCGATTTTTCCCTGTACCACATTATCAGACTGATCTTTGTAACAGAGACAGGCTGTGTTTTCTATGAGGCTGGAACTAAATGTTTGTATATTATTTAGATGCCCTACGGGGTTCAAAAGGTTACCGGCTTCATCGTACGAAAACCTAATAACGTTGGAGGTAACTAATTATTAACAAGAGGTGCAGCTTGCTGTAGCGGTGAGGTCTAGTCCTGTAATCTGGAGGTGCCGGATTCAGACGTTGGCTGGAACTGTTACTGTCTTGACTGAGGTTTACCACGGATTTCCTCAGTCCGTCCACGCAAGCACATCGATAGAACCTTGAGAAAAACTACAGCTGAGTCCCTACACATTCCTTCTACTATGTTATTCATCTTTTATTCACAGGCCACACAGCATCAGTCACTAACAATGTCGTACAACAATGCACAAAAACAAAAACAACAATCTGAAATTTCCGTACAATGTGAACCAACAGGATGCACTACGTGCTTTCAATTTATTTCAGTAATGAACCTCTACATGTTTCGAGCAGGCTTACTGCTCATCATCATGAGGTACTACTCTGTACATACAGCAACTGGTATATGTAATGCGTTTATGATGACTGGCTGTTGGCACGAAAGGAATGGATCCATTCCCATCCTGCCAACAGAGTAGTACCTCCTGATGATGAGCAGTAAACCTGCTCGAAACATGTAGAGGTTAATTAATGAAACAAATTGAAAGTAAATAGCGCATCATGTTGGTTCCTATTGTACGGATACATCACGATGCACGGTCAACAAAACATTAAATCTGAAATTTATTTACAATTTCTTGCTCGATGATGAGTCTATCACTGACCGCCCGTGCAAGAGTGTGGCAAAAGAAACCCTGACATAAATTGAATTGTTTAACCTTAACTAAATGCGACAATAACAACAAAAGATTTATTGGAACCCGCAGTAGAAAGTTGGCTTTATGATTTCTCATCAAAACTGTTTGAAACACATGCGTGAATTTGCTGTCAGTCATCACGCTCTTGTTTAGTTTAAAATGAGTTGTAGACAAATATTAAATGCACTTAGCTCTAATTTTAATTCCTTTAGAATCACGACTTTATCTAGAAGAATTAGCTTCCCTGTGTGTTTTTGTTTGAGGTAATATTATTCCACACTCAAACGGCAGTTCTTGGAAAGTGTCTGATTAGCTTATACTTTACACCAAGTCTATCACGTGGTCAGATATAATCAGGTCGCTTTAAATTTATATAGACTATACAATGTTATATTTCAGCGCTGATATATGCTTCTGTTACGCCGTATATATGAAGGAAGAAGTTACACGTATATGCGTGATACATAACTGAATGCTATATTGATGGTCAGTGGAGCTCATGTAGAGTTGCGATACGTCTTCTGGCTTTCATCGGCTGCAGTGTCCCGGAATGAGCACATCACAATAGGTACGGTGTGTGACAATTAAATAACCGGACTGATATCTGTACAGAAATTTGCAGGATCACGTCAGTGCATAATTTAACAAAATTGTGTCGAATAAAAGGTGGGTTTCGTTTTACTCTGCTTTGTTTGCACAGTGTTCTGCTTGTTTGGTGCAAAGTATTTAATTCAGATAACGTTAAGATTCCGCCTATGTTGTGATAGTGTGATTCATTTGTTACTGCGTTGTTTTTTGTTCATTTTTGATGGATTCAATATACTCAGACATTTTAGGAAAACAGGACACCAAATTGAAGTCCCAGTACGAGGCGTTCATAAAATGCCAGAGTTTCTAATTAGAAAACGCAGTCTGCGATACGTCACAACCAAAAGTTCAAACCGTGTTCACATAACATCTTCTCTTAAAATGTGACGTCATGTAGAACCCTGAAGATGGAGACGGTATATTCTCAGAGTACAACCAACAAGATGCAACTTTTCTCAATTTATTTATTCCTGTAAGACACTCTACATGTTTCAGACTTTTTCCCGTCCATCATCAGGAACTCAAAACTGCAAATACAGCGTCAGGCATTTGTCTGACAAATGCCTGACTCTGTATGTGCAGTTGTACAGCGTCTTACAGGAATAAATAAATTGAGAAAAGTTGTATCTTGTTGGTTGTACTCTGAGAATATATTAGTGATGCACGGACATATGAGTGTTAAATGGAGATAGTACATTGTACCGAAACGTCGGAAAATTTGTACCACACTGCATAGCGTCATATCCTAGAAGACGGCATTTTTCACAATCGCCGATTTGAAATCCACAAATTTCGCGATATCTTGCCTGATTTCAGACTTCCGCCGCGAAGTAGATGATAACTGCGCTCTTCTAGGTCATTACGCAGCGACTAGTGGTAATTTATTACCTGGCGGCTTGCGATCGGATGTGGTGGCGGAATTGTGGGAAACGGGGTACGGTGTTGGGACGCCCCTGTAAAGTCTTAAGGGAGTCGTCTGAAGGCGCTCACACTTATTAATGATGCGGCTGTTTGGAGCAAATCTCCCCAGTTTCGTCAAACAATTCATTTCGCGATACAACAGTCTAAATTCGCCACGATATTTCGTATGCGTCCCAGACTTAGTTTCAACAACTCTCTAAAGATGGCAGCCTTACACGATACCTAACTGAGTAGGTTTATCTGCGTCACTGATACTTAGTTTCGCCTAGAGTCACTCCGGTTTTTCAATTGTCAGACCTCGGGTAGTGGTGTTCTGTCCGTTGAATGCCATCACGTAAGAGCATCCCTAAACCCCAGACGCGAGATGCATGGCTTCGGATCAAATCAGATTTTACATTAACAATGTTGATTGTGAAAACCATACGAAACGGATAAGTAGCCTTGCATTATGTGGGCAAATTGGAGGGGCTCTTGATGTTAAGGTAGGCGGTCTGTATATACAGTGACCAGGTACATAACTTACAAATATCAACCATCGTTCTTTTAAAGGATTAATACATGTATATTATGCTTTTTTTTAAAAAAATTTTGTGGACAGGTTACTTGTCACTGTTGCTGTCACTTCACTTAGCCTATTTACAACAAACCAAGTCTTCGCAGACCTACCGTCCTCCCGATAACTCTACATCGTCGCAGGCCATCACCAGGCTTTGTAGTTATATCATAATCTGGATTTCTAAAAATATTTTAAATAAGACAGGAGATCCTACCTACACCGTAACACTTCTAAGGCCATGACCTGTTAGTGTCCTTACACTATAAATTAGTACATATTTTCAAGAAAATGAGTAAAAGCGTAATTCACATGTACCTTCAACGCTTCACACAACATACAAACGATAAATTCGCAGCACAGCAACAGCATTACAGTCGACCGTACTAGACTGTAATGCTGTCCCTGGAATAAGGCACAAAATTACATTAATAACTGTACCGTAACGCTGTAAGGTCGCCATTTGAAAGAGCACTGCATCCAAATAACAAAACAAACCACTCTGAAATGAAGTGTAAAGGCGATAACAGCTTCCTTTCATTTTTTTTTTTTCGCGAGGCATGATATATTGTAGAATATCACGTTTAGATAGTCGACTGTTTCTTTGGCCTCTCTGGCTTTGCCGTACTGATCTCGTAAACGGCGACATACTATCATAATTACACGCAGGACTCTAATCTAAAGTGCCTGTTACTTTTGTTCCATTTTAGCCACATTTGAATTTCATGGAAACATTTTAGCAAAACTCACCAACGTACATTTTCACGAGAGTATCTACTGGGAGACTAACTATACCATGCGGTCAGACAGATGGTGGGAGCCACGAGTGGAAGGAGAGAGAAGATGAATCTAGAAGTCATCTCTTGCAACTGCTTCGCGAACAGGCCTGAAATGAATATTTTGTCGACCCCTACTCGTTAGTTCATATTTCGGTCTCATTATGAGAAATGATGAAGCTTCTCATCTCTCCGTTTAATTCTACATCATATCCGAGAGAGAGAGAGAGACGTTCTTCGGTGAACGTAGAGAGCTCTATATATAGACAGAGAATTTGCGGTAGGGGAAGCTGAAAGGGAAAACCAAAAGAAACCCGGTGTGCTCGTTAATTCTCCGTGAGGCGAGCTCTCGTTTAGTAACTCAACCGAAAATGCAGTTATTTTGAAAAGCAGAGAAATATAATATTTTGGTGGCTTGGAGACAGTAGGCAACCCGCATCGCAGATTGGAAACACAACAAAATAAATTTCCTTCTTCATGTCAACAGGTACATGGAATTAGGTAATTCGTGCTAGATTTTACTGTTTGTCGTAACTATCTTTTCTTTATAAACGAATAGGGGTTGTGGTAACACAACGTCCATACATTTGTCAGTTCCAGTGGCGTACCTTGGAATTTTGTTCGGGGGGGGGGGTTCAACAAATTTAGTTGAGGACAGAGGACAGAGGGCAGAGAGCAGGGATCGGGGGGCGGTAGCCCCCTACCCTCTAGTCAAGGGTTCTGGAAGCAGCTGTAATTTGGTACAAGAATTTTCATTTCATATAGTAAAAGTTTCTTAATTTTTGGTACTTTAAGACTATTTATAATGACAGCCAATTTATTTGTCATTGCTAATGTAAAACAATTGCGAACCGGCGGTAGTTTTAGAATTTTACTGCCTTTTAGCCGAACATCTTGGAGTGTTGGCGTTCTAAATTCAGCAATTTTTAACAGTTTTCACAATCAGGTTGAGTTTGGCACGATTTTGGAGGGCCTTCGGAATTTCGGGGGGGGGGGGTTTGAACAACCCAAACCCCCCCTCGGTACGCCACTGGTCAGTTCTAATGACTTATGAAGAAAGTGACAGACTTTCGCAAAATATTGTACGACTATCACACGTCTAGATATCATCCCACGTTTATAATTATTAATATCACAGGCATAATGTTATTCATTATTTTATTGGACCTAAGACGTGTTAAATAATAAATTGTTTAAATTCATTAAAACTTTATTTTAAGCTTTACACGAATTTTGCTTTGGAATTTTGAATAGTCTGCTCCCTTGGGCGGTAGCACAGTGGTTAAGGTGCTGTGCTACAAATCGGAAGGTCGCTGGTTCGATCCCAACTGGTGTCAGTGGATTTTTCATTGACATAAAATCCTTCCGATCGCACTATGACCCTGGAGTCGACTCAGCCTCTAACATAAATGAGTACAAGGAGCATTTCCTGGGGGTAAAGGCGGCCGGTGTGTAAGGCTGACAACCTTACCACCATCCTGTGCCGTTGTCATGAAATCTGGGAACCTTAACTTTCTGGAACCCTCTGGGCCACTCCAAGTATCTAACGGGACTGCTTTACCTTTACCTGTACCTTCTCCCTTGGAGACTTAATTCTTTCAACGTTTCACGCACCATTTGAAAGTTGCGCCTTTTGTACTGCAGGCAACGTGTTTGTGTGCTACATGGAGTTACTTATTTAATTCATGAGAGACCGATCACTAATTATGAAGGGTGTTTAACCTTTAAATGAAATCTAACAATTCAGGTCCTACCTCAATATAAGCACACTGCATTTCCATTAAAAAACAAGCCGGTCAATAATGCTGATGAAGATAATCACTCATTGTTGGCAGAATCATAAGAAACACATAAATACATTATGAGGGCAGAATGCTGAGTTCCTAAATTTTAAAGCAAGTTGTACATTTAGCAAACATTGTTTAAATTTTTTATGTTTTGCTGACCGTGCACAAATTCTTTTTTATAATAAGTTTATTACATGCCTCTAAATGTTTCGAGCACTATGTGCTCATCATCAGGAGGTCAAAATTGTATTACACAGCATCTGGTATCATCACACTGAAAAAATTGAGTGGTCTAAAATTACTAAAATAAGTAATAACACCCGAAAAATTCATACATAAATTTTGCTACTATGTGCTCATATTTATAGAATTGTATTTTAGTAATTTTAGACCACTCACTTATTTCAGTGTGACGATACCAGATGCTGTATAATACAATTTTGACCTCCTGATGATGAGCACGTAGTGCTCGAAACATGTAGAGGCTTATAATAAACTTATTATAAAAAAGAATTTGTACATTAAGTTGGTTAATTATTAAGAACATTGTTTAAAAGTCTTGAGTGTCAGCTTTATAAGGTTTTAACTTATATATTTATCTGATTTGGCAAGCAGCACAACATTCCTTTCTACCCAACTGTTTCCTGCTCCCAGCTTTTCAAACAGTACTATTTCAGCAATCTGTGTTTCTAGCTTATGGGTCTGCAAGTAATCGGTCCCCGACTTTTCGAGGGAACAGGCTCTCTCTCGTCTTCAAGGGTTTGAAGCTCCAAGGTATATGCCCTTGAAAAGGCGGGCATTATGTACCTTCGGAAAGTCTGAAATTGGTTATCAAGTGCCATGCGGTCACATCCCAGACAAATGGTGACCCCCCCCCCCCACCCACACTGCGGCGACAAACTCAAAGAATCGCAAAATAAAATTTATGTTTCTAGCTTCTTCTCTCGGCTGAAAGTTCCTGCATCCCAGACCAAGCCTTATTCTCAAAGAACGGAATTTTGTGCTTTTAAAACCAAATAGTCTCGCACCCGGTCATGAAATTCACCGCTATTTTTAGAGACCTAATTTCATTTCCTTGTTCAAAAACACGTTAAAACTTGTTCCTTTGCAAAATTAATGCAGTCCACATCCTCACAGCCTTCTTCCTATCCTCATAATACAGTCCGCATCCTGAGAATTCAGTCCACATTCTTATAATCCAGTCCAAATCCTCACAATCTAGTTTCTATCCCCATAATACAGTCCGCATCCTCACAATCCAGTCCACATTCTTATAATCCAGTCCACATCCTCACAATCTAGTTTCAATCCTCATACGCATCCTCACAACTCAGTCCGCTACCCAATCATCCAGTCCACATACTAACAATTCAGTCCACATTTTCACAATCCAGTCCGCTTCCCCACGACTGTGTCCACATTCTCATAATCTAATTAATCTAAAGCCACACTTTATACAGTCTTCTAATATAAAGCTGTATGCCTGAGAAACAGGCTGTATCTGCAATCTTAAATTTAGTACGTAAGTGTTTAAGAAAATATATGCAGGATAGATCTAAATGACATAACTTTATACTTTTAGGTTATGACAGTTTACTTAAAATGCTAAGAAACATAGGCGAAGTAGATTATATTCAGTCCGAGTTCAGTGCGACAGCACAGAAGAACAAAAATTCACCTTTTTTTTTAATGGGGCAGAAATAAAAATCCTCCCATTCCGTGGATATCGAAGGTTTCTTCCCCCCGAGGTAAAGCGGACGGGACGTGAAGGCTACCATCCATCACCACCGAGCGCTAAGGTGAACAATGAGTGCAGTTGTGCCTCTGCGTGCTCTCGTATGCCTCCATGACGGACGCAGCAAAATATTATCTTTATATCGTACGTGATTTAACAACAATGCCAGTTTGCCGGAAACATGACAGGAAGTGAGGTGAAACGACAGCATTTGGCAGGCTGGTAATCAAGGGGTAGCCTGTGTATATGGTACTGGGTAGTGTGATAGTCTGTACAGAGACTGCAGGTTTTATACGCCGACAGTGTTCAATTGAGAAACTTCAGAGTATGGCTTCTGTCGACTTTTCAGACCTACGCAGAAAGAAATCGGCCTAAAAGTTCTGTATTATTTCATTGATTCGGCAGACTTAAAAACACAAAAGAATTTAGAGTGAATATTATCAGTTATGAATTGGCAAATATTAGGCAAACTTAATTGGTTATAATAAATATACTGAGCTGAATCTCTTCCATTAAATAATAATAAAACTATTGATACGTAGTGGGTGTTAAATAATATTGAACATGTAAACAAAAATGACCAAAACTTCATAATGGATTTCACTGAACACCCGTACTTGTTAAAGAGTGACGTAGTAGTTGAATTGTCGAACAAACACATGCTGTCCACAAAGCCCTCTCTGTGTGTTTATTGTGCACACCATCAATTGATTTGTCAAGTATATCCAGGGTTTTAACATTGCTTTTATTAATTTTCTTTCTTATTTCTCACTGAATTCGAAATGACAAATTGTCACGGGTTCTTTTACACCGACTAGCAACTGCGTCCCGTAAAACAAAATAAAATTAACCATTATTCAAACGAATTATGTAAGGGCATTCTTATAGTAAAGCCAACAAGATGCACCAATGTATCAAATTTATTTTGTTTCGGAATGACACTCTACATGTTTTGGACGGTCTCTCCGTCCGTCATCAGGAGTTCAAGACTGTACACACAGCAACCAAACAGATACTGCTGTCTGAAAATGCCTGTTTCTGTATGTACAGTCTTGAATTCCTGATGATGGACGGAAAGACCGTCCAAAACATGTACAGTGTCATCCCAAAATAAAAAAAAAATTGATACACTGGTGCATCTTGTCGACTTTATTACAAAAATAATATTACGATGCACGGCTCTGTGAACGTCACATATGTAAGGGCACTTCGAACACTACATATAAAAGGCACATTCGAAATTCATTCCTAACTAACCCCACTAAACACACTATAATAACACTTCATGTATAATCAGACATGAGCATAAAGCTTTCTATACGTGGATTCTTTATCACACATGAAGTGTGCCTTATTTAAAAAAAACTTCTTGTATTATGTAGACAGAAGTAGGCTACATCACATCGCACACAGAATGTCCAAACACGATTAATTGAAATTAAGTTATCACTACGAGGCATTATAAATAGGTGTTAATATCACTGTTACTTGATCGCTGTAGAAACACATTGAAAAACGCTGAAAATGTTGATTTGGAATCACAGTGATGACGTAAATGGCCTTTTCAACGACACTGACTTAACGCCAATAAAACTGTAAGAAAAAGCATTATAATATTTTCTGTCGCTGTCATTGCTGTGTGTTGCCCACACTGCAGTCGAAATCAAAAGAATACTGTAAAACGGTAGAACGTTCCGAAAATAAGATTGCTTGCAGCTTAAAGAATGGTTGCCGAAAATAAATTCACCATATCCATTTGCGCGTACGTAAATTTCGAAAAATGATGAAGGCACTCTCACGAAACATTATCTCGGTGAGTTTAACTAAACAACGTCATTGAATTTCAGTTTGCTTTAAAATCGCAGAAAAATGAAGATCACTTTAGACGAAGATTTCCAGGCGTTTCTTCTAGCTACCTCCAGCGTAACCGAATAAATATTTAACAGAGTGAAATACGTTCCGAAGAGAAGTTGAAGAGAGGAAATGAAAATCAAATTTCTTGTTAAATAAATTTTCCTTATATCTTGGCGTTTTTGAAAGAATTGTGGATGGACGTATCAGAGCTGTCACGCTGTTAGCAAATTTCCTATAAACTAAATATTATCACATGTCTTTTGTTTGTTTGTTTGATTGAATTTTCTACAGTAGGTACATGTATGAAAACTTTGAATAAACAGAAAAAAATACTTTCCAACCTACCGGAAATATTTCCGGAACAAACCGGAATAACAAGTGTCATGTGACTCGTTGCTAGGCAACGCGAGAAATGTCAACAGGCACGAAAACTTTGTGGCATTAACAGAAAAGTTAAACAAATCCTGTTGTAAATTAAAGATTCAAAACTTCCGCACATGGTATTAGTTATTTCTGAAATATGCTGTATGCTAATTCTTAACAATACTTATATGACCCTTAACAAATATAAAAGTACGGATAAATTAAAATTTTCATTTGGTAAACCAATCTATCTCTTTATCTACCATTGGTTAGTTAATGATGACGCAACACTACCCAAACCACCAATCCTCATTGAAATTCATCTCCTAGGAAATTTCTTGCGATCATCCGTATATTTCGTTGTTTTTTACGTTCACCATATTAATGTTATCACGGTCCATAATTTGTTCATTTACTTTTCGATATTATACAATAGGCCTACTTAAACTTCGAGTTGGCTATGTTATAAGTTTAAGAATTTGAGTTTCGATCTCTGCTGTTAAATCCGTCCACCATGGTGTTTTTATTCCGAGATGAGGCGATGTCTTATCCGCGGCCGTCCACAGTCCTTCTCCGTCGACGTTCTTAGCTATCCTCGGGAACAACTGAAGTCTGGACTCTCTCCACACAAACCTTATATAGGCAAGCAAGAGCCACTATGCTGTAGCAGCTAGACAGACAGACAGACACACAGACAGAGTTGCCGAAAATTTTGTGGACCACTTAACTGTAAAACTTTCCGCTTACACAACCCAGCAAATGCAAAATTACACGTTTAAGTTAGCAACCCGTGAAAACCGGTATAAGCGAAGCCTGGCTTGAGCTTTGGGTAGATGGTTGGATGGCTGGGTACCCATGCATTGGGAGTGAGCAAGATAGATACTATGGGGGGAAGCCCCCATGAAGCTAGGCTGTTAATTCAGCGTGTACCGTGTAATGGCTTGGCAAGAGGAACAGAAGAGGATCAATTGCAACTCTCTAAAGAGAAAGAGAGAGATATACAAGGTCTTTATACTAAAGAGTAAGAGAGATGGAGAGAGGAGAGAGGAGATTGAGTGGGCCACCACAAGGATGCTGGGGCTATTGCTACACCGACCGAGAAATTGCTCTTGGAGGCTGGAGAAGTTCGTTGGTGGCGGTTAGACGGGGCGAACGGATATTCAGTGCTGGTTTCACACGGGAGGTCGCGTCTTGTTAGTACCCGGACAACACATCGACAGACTTCTTGGTAAAAGGACTTACAAAATCCCACCACCCCTTGAAACGTGAAATTCATCTAATTGACACAAAAATTCAATTCCTACTGCACGAGGAAACAGTCAGCCTCAGTTACTGATCAGTGAATTTGTTCGTATAATCTCACACAACCAGTAAATAGAACGGATTGACAAAATGTAGCGTTTTTTATGCTAAAAGTGTAGGTACATATGGTCACCACTGCAGGTTTAAAGGGTTAAGAATTACGAAGTTGGGATGACTTTCAGTATCAAGATAATCGTAAGAAATTACAAAATTCTGGCCGGTACTTTCAATTATGACGGTTCTTTCTTTTACAAAGAAGGTGACTACTCCGAAAACTGGAAGCGTTTTATCAGACAGAAGATCAACAGCACAAATGATACAAATAAACCTTTTCAGAGCGAAACCGCTTGTTGTAGTCAGAGATCTGACCCTCATCAGCTGCTCATGTCTAAAAACTCCATTTCAT
>Ga0123353_10004914_pt1 | contig 17399 bp, 9 predicted proteins | sample TergutLab28metaG_3_FD_92763 | JGI IMG/M metagenome (GOLD analysis project Ga0123353, IMG submission 92763) | Labiotermes labralis P3 segment gut microbial communities from Petit-Saut dam, French Guiana - Lab288 P3 | ecosystem: Host-associated > Arthropoda: Insects > Digestive system > Gut ...
AAAGCTGGCGGAGCTGCACCTGCAGGAGATGCTAAAGCTGAGTAAAGTTTTTATTGGACTTGGAAATCCTGGAGAAAAATATAGCCTTACAAGGCACAATGCAGGTTTTCTTGTTATAGAACTTTTATCAGAAAAAATTGATATTAAATTAAAGAAAAGTTTTTTTTCTAATTATTTATGTGGAAAAGGGGTTTATGAAGGAGAAGAGATATTCCTTGTTAAACCCCTTACTTTTATGAATAGATCAGGTCTGATTTTAAAATCTGTTTTAAAAAAAGCAGATACAGATTTGGATAATATAGTTGTTATATGCGATAATATGGATCTTTATCCCGGAGTACTCAGGCTAAAAAGAGAGGGTGGAGATGCTGGCCACAATGGACTATATTCGATAATAGATCAGACAGGGACAGGAAATTTTAGCCGTTTTTATATAGGTATAGGCAGACCTATTGATAAAGAAAAAGTTTATGAACATGTTTTAGGGATTCCACAGGAACCTGAAATAACAATATTTAAAAATAGTATCAGTCTGGCTGCAGATTACCTGTTAAAAATAGTTACTTCATCTTCTGAAAAGGTTATGAATGAAGTCAACAGAATCAAAAACATCCAAAATACTTAAATCAGCAGAAAAAACATTATCTCCTATTCTTGGAAAAGAAAATAACAATATCCTTTTGGCTTTTTCAGCAGGACCTGACTCCACAGCTCTGTTGGATATATTATTCCGGTTAAAAGATAAATTGAATATAAAAGTTATAGCTGCATATTTTGATCACTGTTTAAGAAATAAAGATGAGATAAAAAAAGAAATTAGAATTGCTGAAAATAATTGCAGCATACGTAGCATCCCGTTTTTTATGGGTAAGGACAGCAAAGGAACTATTGATAAGTTTTCTAAAAAACATGGAATTGAGGCTGCTGCAAGAAAAGTAAGATACTCCTTTTTGAATAGCATAGCTGAAAATAATAACTGCAAATATATTGCTGTTGCCCATAATCTGGATGATAACTGTGAAACAATTATCATGAGATTTTTTCAGGGAAGCGGACCCGAAGGGTTAAAAGGGATTGGTGAAAATTCCGGGAATATTTTAAGACCATTAATAAATGTAAGTAAATCAGATATTTTTGAATATCTTAAAGAGAATAAAATAAAATATTCCTGTGATTCAACCAATAAAGAAAATGACTATCTAAGAAATAAAATCAGAAACAACCTTATCCCTTCCATCAAAAAAGTTTTTCCAGGATATGAGAAATCTCTTCTTTTACTTGCTGAAAAAATGGCCAATGCAGACAGCATAATTGATGAAAAACTTGCAGAAAAAATAGAATGGAAAAAAAAGGGGAGCGCTCTTGTTACAGAATATGACAATTTTTTATCTCTTCCAGAATACCTAAAAATCAAAGCAATTTATAGCGCTTTTAATATCAGCGAAAACAGCGAGGAAAGACTTCCTTATAAGTTTTTAAAACCTCTTTTTTCAAAAAAAACAGGAGTTAAAAGTCATATAGTTTTAAAAGGGCATGACTATACTCTTGAAAGAGAGGGAAAGAACCTTTTTTGGAAAAGAGATATTGTAACTATAAAGAAAAATAGTTATCATTTAATAGTAAAACCGGAAAAAGAGTATGAACTACCTGTTATATTTGATAAAAATAACAAAAAAGTTTATATTTCCTCAAGAATTATAAAAATATCTGAATGTAAAAAAGATGACTTATGGATCCCGGTTAACAAAATAACTGCTGATATCCATATCAGAAACAGGACTGAGGGAGATTTTATTGTTCTTGAATATGGTACAAAAACCATAAAAAAATTGTTTTTAGAAATGAAGATAGAGAGGTATTTTAGAGATTTAATACCGATAATATGCAATAATAAAGATATATTAGCTGTATGGGGTTCTGTTTTTAATTATAGAAATAGGGTTTCCAGGTTAATATGTGATGCAGATAAAGATAATGACATTGATGTACTATTATTTGAATCGAGATTTTTTTAAGTTTGATTTATCAAGGCAGGAATAAATGACTGATGATAACAATGAAAAAAATAAAGGCAATCCCAAAGGTCCAGGAGGACCATTTAAATACAATTTTGGAAATAACAAATTTGCCCTTTTTTTTCTTATAACACTTATAGGTCTTTTTCTGATGATGTTTGTTTTTAATGATTCCAGCAGTGTAAAAGAAATTTCTTACACGGAATTTCTAAGAGCAATGGAAGAAAACGGGATCGAAAGTGTAAAGATTTTTGATAATCAGGAAATTCAGGGAACTTTTACATCCAGCCATACAAGCAGACCAATACAATTTAAAACCAGAATACCTTATTATGATGATAATCTTTTGACAAAACTACAATCACGGGGAATAAGAGTTACAGGTGCTGTAAAAAATGTTTCAACTTACAGAGTCCTTATTGATTTGATCCCATGGGTAATAGGATTTGGTTTTATATGGTTTATGTTCAGGCAGATGCAGGGTGGCGGAAATAAAGCTTTGGGATTTGGAAAAAGCAGAGCAAAACGTTACATGGAAACTGATAAAAAATTTACCTTTGCTGATGTTGCTGGCCAGAAAGAAGCAAAATATGAACTGCAAGAGGTTGTTGATTTTCTTAAAAATCCTTTAAAATTTACAAAAATTGGGGCAAAAATTCCCAAAGGTGTCCTTCTCGTAGGAATGCCTGGAACAGGAAAAACCTTAATGGCAAAAGCTATTGCAGGAGAAGCAGGAGTTCCATATTTTCATATGTCGGGCTCTGACTTTGTAGAGATGTTTGTTGGAGTAGGCGCAAGCAGGGTAAGGGATCTTTTTGAGCAGGGAAGAAAAAATGCGCCATGTATTCTTTTTATAGATGAGCTTGATGCAGTAGGAAGAACCAGAGGTGCTGGTTATGGCGGCGGTCACGATGAAAGGGAACAGACACTAAACCAGATGCTTGTTGAAATGGATGGTTTTGATACAAAAGATGGAGTAATAATACTAGCCGCAACAAACAGGCCGGATGTTCTTGACCCTGCGCTCTTAAGACCAGGAAGATTTGACAGGCAGGTTGTTGTAGATATGCCTGATATAAAAGAACGGGAAGATATATTAAATATTCATGCAAAAAAAATTCCAATTGGATCTGATGTTGATCTTAAAAGAATTGCAAGAGCCACACCAGGAACTTCCGGAGCTGATATTGCAAACCTTGTTAACGAAGCTGCTCTTTTTGCAGCAAGAAAAGATAGAAAAGCAGTGACAATGCAGGATTTTGAAGAAGCAAGAGATAAGATATTGCTTGGTGTTGCAAGGCATTCCAGGGTTATCTCACCGGAAGAAAAAAAGGCAACTGCTTATCACGAAGCAGGGCATGCGCTTCTTCACTATATGCTTGAAAATGCTGATCCTCTTCATAAAGTAACAGTTATTCCGCATGGAAGAGCTCTTGGAATGGCGATCTCTCTTCCTGAAAAAGAGATATACTCAAGGAGCAGAGGATGGCTTCTTGACAGGATAAAAATATCTCTTGCCGGATATGTAGCAGAAAGGGTAATTTTTAATAATACAACTACAGGAACCCAGAATGATTTAAAACAAGCCACACAGATTGCAAGAAAAATGGTTTGTGAATGGGGAATGAGTACTAAAGTAGGTCCTATAGCTTTAGGGCAGGAAGATGAACCTATATTTATTGGAAAAGAGATTGCCCAGCATAAAGATTATTCTGAAGAGACTGCAAAGCTTATAGATGAAGAGATAAGCACTATTATCAAAGAGTGCTATGATGAAACCACTCAGATCCTCAAAGAAAACAGGGAAAAACTTGATCTTCTTGCAGAAACTCTTGTAGTTAAAGAGACCCTTGATGATCTGGAAATAAGAACTTTACTCGGGATAGGTTATAAAAATAAAAATATTGTAATAGAACAACAGGAAGTACATAATAAGGAAAAAGATACTATTTCACAAAGTAGTGATAATAAAGACGTTGAGCAGGATGAAAAAAATAAAAAAGAAGGTAATACTTAAGCTTTGTAAAATAAGCATTCCTATAATAATTTTCTCTTTTTTATTAAGTATACCTTTGTACTCTGATGCAAATAACGAAATTGCAAAGCTCTATTTGACTGCTGCTGATAGTTTTTTTAAAGAAGATAAATTCGACGAAACAGAAATGTTTTTAAATAAAGCTGCTCTTTATAATCAGGAACTTTCGGATATTTATTATATAAAAGCTCTTATTGTCATAAAGCTTAACGAAGATTTAAACAATTCAATCAATTATTTAAAAAAGGCTATAACATACAGAAACTGGAATTTGTATAATGAAAACAATGCTTTTTATGAACTTGGACAACTTTATACAAGAGTAAAAGATTATGAAAGAGCGTTATCTGCTTTATATGTTATTAAAGATCAATATATTGATGATCCTGGTTTTATAGATTTATATACACTTTCGCTTATAAACAGAGGCGATTTTGCAGGCGCACAGGACTATCTGTCTTATGCAGTTTCAAAATATCCGGATAATAATGTTTTTATAAAAAGACTCCTGGGGATCGATAAAGCTTACAGAGACAATCTGTTAAAAGTAATTCTTGACAATAATGATTTATATAAATATGCCCCGGAAATTATTCTTGAATTATCAAGGCTTACTCCGGACAAAGGGGTAAAAAGAGAACTTATTTTACTTGCTGAAAAAGCAGGGAATAATAGTATTGAACTTCTTCTTGAAAGAATAGCAGTAGCTGGAAAAACTACTATCAATGATATTGTAATTTTTTCCACACTTAAAGGTTTTTCTGATTATAAGAATATCAAGATAATAAATTCAATGATTCCCGACAAAGAGGTATCTGCTTTCCTTAAAGAATACTATGATGCTTATTCAGGACTTATAAGAGATGATATCAATAGCGATGGTATTTTTGAAAAAATCATGTCTGTTGAAAAGGGAATTCCCCAGTGGTACAGCGAAGACAAAAATCAGGATAATGTAAATGATTTTTTTGTTGGATTTCAGAATGGTAAACCTGCTTTTATAAATATTGAAGAAAATATGCTTATTGCATACTATGAGTACCCATTTGTTAAAACTGTGATTTTGTATAACAAGCACTCCAGTGAAATTTATAATTTTAAAAATAATAGAACCCATTTTGATATTTTGGATTATTCAAATTACCTTATTCCACCTCTATTTAAAAATACAAATATTTCTGAACTATTTAACAGCATAAAGAAAAGTGCAGATAATTCCAGAAAAAGTGATATTGATAGTCTTAAAGTATTATTTGAATATTTTAAAACTGAAAATATTGTAAATTTTCAGTCTTATGATCAGATCAATTCAATTGTGCGAAGAGGTACCAGAAGAGATAATAACATTACATATAGGGAGTCAGATTTAAATCAGGATAATATTTTTGAAACAAGAGAGATTTACAGAGACGGCGTTCTATATGAAATAAAATATGATGGCAATAATAATGGAATATTTGAATTCAAAATTGAAAATGGAGTAAAGTACTGGGATTTTGATGAAGATGGGATATATGATGCAAGAGAGTGGGATGAAGGTGGGATTACATATAGGGAATTTGCCACAAATATGGATGGGGTATTTAATTTTACAGCTAAATATGAAAATAAAATACTTGTAGAAGTTAAAAAGAATGATAAATGGAATAAAGTTTATTATGATAAAAAAAATAATATCTACTGGATTGGGGAGAAAAGAATAAATATAGATTCTGCAATAAACCTGGAATCTGGTAAATACATATATTCAGGAAATAATACCGCATATATCATAAAAGTAGGGAGCGATTATTTTGCTGAGGTAATTAATTGAAAAATATATTGATAATATTTTTTATTACCTTTTCTTTATTGTCATGTAAATCAACGCAAAACAACATAAATGATTTTAGCACTTCAAAGCTTTCCTCCTTGTCTGTAGATGTAGATAAAATGCTTAAAAATAACGCTCCATTTGCTGCATATATGACAATTGCTGGATTTGAGAAAGCCAATGCAGATGGCGGTAGTGATGATTATGATTTTAAAGAGCTAAAAGAAAAAGTATTTGAAAAAATAAAAAAGCTTTATGAAACAGCAGAAGAAGATAACGATTATTACACAGCTGAATATATAGTATCATCACTTAAAAAAATAAATATGCAAAATAGTATTACGCCTCATAAGAGTCTTAATACTATTTTGTTTAATAATATTGAAAAAGATTTTAATGAAAAAAATTACTTTACTGCTATGAAGAATTTTATCCTCTATATGCAGAAAGCACGTCCTACAGATGACATTTTAATAAAATATGCTGATCTTGCTGTTGAAATAAATAATAATTATTACCTTTACATGATACTTGAAGAGTTCAATAAAAGAAAAATTAATATTGAAAAAAAATATATAGATGCTGTTCAAAAAAGTGATTCTCCACAGGATATGATCAAAGGGACTGTTACTGTTTGGGTCAATAAAGGGATAAAAGTGCAATATGGGATGGGAATGCCGGACAGGGTAATAGGAAGCGGTTTTTTTATAGATCCAAGGGGTTATCTTATAACTAACTACCATGTAATAGAGAGTGAAGTAAACCCGGAATATGAAGGCTATTCAAGGCTATATATAAGATTGTCGGATTCTATTGGAACAAGAGTTCCTGCAAAAGTTATTGGATGGGATCCGATGTTTGATATTGCTCTTTTAAAAACCGAATATATTCCAGAGTATCTATTTAGTCCAAGTGAAAGTAAAAGATTTCAGATTGGAGACAGAATATATGCAATAGGCTCTCCTGGCGGACTTGAAAATACATTGACTTCGGGAATTATCTCTTCCAAAAGCAGAAAATTTTTACAGATGGGAGATGCAATGCAGGTGGATGTTCCCATAAATCCTGGAAACAGCGGAGGCCCATTGCTAAATTTAAATGGAGAGCTTGTAGGGGTTGTTTTTGCTGGTATAGCTCAATTTGAAGGGGTCAATTTTGCGATCCCTTCACACTGGATTACAGATATTGTACCTACATTATATAAAGGTGGAGAAGTCTATCACTCTTTAATTGGCTCTATCATGTATGAAAAAAATGGAGTGATTGAGATTTTATATAATTTACCTGGAGAAGCATCTGCTAAAGCAGGACTTCAAAAGGGAGATATAATAAAAAGTATAAATGGAGAAAAAGTTGCTGGAGTTATTGAAGCTCAAAAAATATTAATGTCTTTAAAAAACGATACTATTATTGATATTGAATATACAAGGGAAGGGATAGCAGATAATGTTTTATTGGCATTAGGAACAAGAAAACAAAAATCTTTTGATATTGCTTTAAGAAGAGATACAATGAAAAACCTTGTTTTACCTCTTTTTGGTATGGAAATAGAACCTTTTGGCAATTACCTTTTCAGTGAGCGCTATATAATAAACAATATTTATGAAGGTTTGTTGGGAGACGAAATAGGATTATCAGTCAATGATCCTCTGGCTGTAAAAGGGTGGAGATATAATCTAAAAGAGAGATATGCTCTTTTACGCATTGAAGTTAAAAAGAGAAAAGCAGGTTTTATGCAAAGTAATATTCAATTGATCACTTCAATAGATTCCAATAATCTGCTATAATAGTTTTTAATACACCACATTTAATAGGAAAATAAAAGGTCTTCGGTAAATGGATAATATAAGAAATTTCTGCATAATCGCACATATTGATCATGGTAAATCTACACTTGCAGACAGATTTATAGAAAAAGCCGCAATTGTTGAATCGCGTAACTTTAAAAATCAAATGCTTGATTCCATGGATATTGAAAGAGAACGCGGCATTACAATTAAATCTCAGGCTGTTACTATTCCATATAAGGGCAAAGATGGCAAAGATTATATTCTTAATCTTGTAGATACTCCTGGTCATGTTGATTTTACGTATGAAGTTTCTAGGGCAATTTCATCATGTGAAGGGGCAGTTCTCCTTATTGATGCAACACAGGGAGTTGAGGCTCAGACACTTGCCAATTTATATATGGCAATGGAGCATAATCTTGAGATAATACCTGTAATTAATAAAATAGATCTGCCAAGCGCAGATATAGAAAGTGTCAGACATCAGATCGATCATGATTTAGGCCTTGATTCCAACCATGCAGTACTTGTTTCAGGAAAAACAGGGCAGGGATTAGAGGATCTTCTTGAAGCAATAGTACATTATATTCCTGCACCAAAAGGAAAATCGGAAGATTTATTAAGAGCTTTGATATTTGATTCACACTATGACACATATAAAGGGGTTATTGTACATATTCGTGTTTTTACAGGACTCGTAAAAGAGGGAACCCAAATTAAATTCATGAATACAAATGCTGTTTATAAAGTGGAAGAGACAGGGCTTTTTAAAATAAAATTTGAAAAAAATTCAAAATTGGAAGCAGGAGAGGTAGGTTACATAATTGCAGGAATAAAAAATATTTCAGATATTCGTGTTGGTGATACTGTAACCGAAAGTGCAAGACCTGCTCTGGAGCCTCTTCCTGGATTTAAGGAAGTAAAACCTGTTGTCTTTTCTTCAATCTATCCTGTTGATGCAAATGATTATAATGAATTGGTTACTGCTATGGAAAAATTAAAACTTAATGATGCATCTCTTATCTATGAAAAAGACTCTTCTGTTGCACTTGGGTTTGGTTTCAGGTGCGGGTTTTTAGGGCTTCTTCATCTTGAGGTTGTTCAGGAGAGGATAGAACGGGAATTTGGGCTTTCAGTTGTTCTAACATCACCTTCGGTTCGCTATCATCTTGTATTAAAAGATGGAGCTGATTTTATGATAGATAATCCTACGGAATTTCCAAATCCAGTGAAAATCGAATATGCAGAAGAACCATATATAAATGCAGCAATAATTACCCCGACAGAATATCTTGGTTCAATAATGACTCTCTGCATGAATAAAAGAGGTGTTCAAATTTCAATGAATTATCTTGATCAAAAAAGGGTAGAGATAATATATGATATGCCTCTTGCAGAAGTTTTGTTTGAATTCTATGACAAACTTAAATCTGTAAGCAGGGGGTATGCTTCTTTTGATTATAATGTTAAAGGATATAAATTAACAGAACTTGTTAAACTTGACATACTTGTCAATGGATCTCCTGTAGACGCGCTTTCCATGCTTGTGTATAAAAATAGTGCAAGGGAAAAAGCTTCCAATATCTGCAGAAGATTAAGAGATGAGATCCCAAGACATCAGTTTAAAATCCCTATCCAGGGTGCAATAGAGAACCAGATTATTGCGCGTGAAACTATTTCTGCATTCAGAAAGGATGTCACTGCAAAATGCTATGGTGGTGATATTTCCAGGAAACGGAAGCTGCTCGAGAAACAGAAAGAAGGAAAGAAAAGGATGAAGATGGTTGGAAATGTTGAACTTCCTCAGAGTGCATTCCTTTCTGTTCTAAGGACTGATGAAGAGTAGTGTATTTTTTATTGCTTTGCTGAAACTGTAACAAGCAAGAAGAATATATTTTACTGCTACGCTATCAAGAGTTTTTGAGTAATTTGCCGAGGGATAATAGGGCAAAAGGTAATCAGATTTTTCTACTAGCTGCTTAATTATCTGCTGATTACTCTCCTGTGAAATTCCATTAAGAAAATCAACTCCAGAAATTATGATTTTATCTATTTTATCTAGTTCTTTTTCAAGAAATATTTTTATTTTTTTTGATCTATTTGCTATATCAATATTACTTAAAGCTTCAGGATTATTTGAATGCAAAATAGTAGAAGATTGTAAAGTTCTTAAATCTGAGGAAGTTATCATAGATATAAAAGTTTCTTCATCCAATATACTGTTTTTATTTTTAACAAGAACGGGTGAAGAAAAGAGAGAATAAATATTTTTATTTTTAGAAATTATATTATCCATTATCTCTGCATAAGATTTTAAAACAGGAGTTGTATAAATTGTTTTATTAGAGTACTTTCCTGCTTCAATAAAATTGTCATTAGATGAAATATAATAGTTATTCTTTTCAGATAACCTTGTCCAATTGACAAGCGTATTAGTTATCATAGGAGTATCTTTTGCATGAGTTTTCCCGATCATAAAAGAGAAATCAAGACCAGTATAAAAAATATAAGAACTGCTGATCATAGAAGCAATGTATAAAGCAGTTATCCCTACTGATCCTAAAGGAGGAATAAAAGTTGGCAATAATTTATTTGTATGCAAGATATCAAGGAAATTGGATGATGTAAAACTCGAAGTAAAATAATATTTATCACCAGTAAATATTCTTGAGGTCAATGGGTAAGTTGTCATATCTGCAATAATGGAAATTGTTGTATCGCTATTTCCCAAAAAGTCAAATATGTTGTACAACTGTGATTCAACTGCAATAATAAAATCAGGAATTATTCCAAAGTTTACTAATGTTTTTAAAGAAGTATCTATAGCTATTATTTTTAAAAGATTTCTGTTCTTTTTTAATAAGGGTAATGCTTTTTCAATAGATTCTCCTGCACCTGTAATTACAACAGGTTTATCTATTTTTAATTCTTTTATATCTTTTCCGTTTGACCAAAAAGGGAGATTTAAAATAAGATTTTTATAATATCTATTACCCAGCGAATAGAGTGTAAGGGTATTTTTTAAAAATTGTTTTAAGTTTCTTTTTAAGTTATCGTAACATTCTGTATAAAAATCTTTATGAAGCAAATATCCTTTGTTAAGAGGTAAAAATAGAATATGCTTTATAAAAGCAAGATCTTTTTTGGTATCGAAAAAATTTAAAAAAATATCGTAATTTGTAATGTTGATATATTCTATTTCAGGTAAATAATCAGATTCAGGTCTTTCTTTTAATTCATATAGTTCTTTTTCATATTCAATGCATAGGATAGAACAATTTTCAGGAAGATTTTTATATAATGCTTTAAGTCCATAAAAAAGAACAGGGGAGGGGATCAGTACTAAAGTATTATTCTTAATTTCAATATTGTCAATTTTTTGTTCTATTTTTGCTATAGGAGCGTTTTTATCATAAATGAAAGTATTTTTATATAAAACTGTATATTGATCCCCGACTTTCGTCGGGGCAGAACTGGAGACTTTTACAAGTTCAGGATTTGTTTCTTTATTATTTTCCACTATTCAGTAACAAAATATTTATCAAAAACAACATTAAAATTATCTGTAAAATTATCCGAGCTAAGAATAAAATTGCTAATTGTACGATCAGCTATCTGCTGAAGCATATATGGCCAAATTGAATTAATAGTAGTGGAAAAATCATTATTTTCAGACTTTTCAACAAGAGATAAAAGTATAACAGAATTTCCAAGGGTTATAGGATCTGATACTTCTTTCTCTTTTAAAGAAAATGCTTTCTCAAGAAGATCCTGATTATAGTTAAATATTCTAAGATCTGTTGGGGCATTTTCTATCTCCACTTTTTTAAATATATTATGATCCCTGTAGTTTATTGGAAAAGATGATGTTTTGTAGAGAGAAAAATTATTCTTTAAAGCTGCATTTTTAAAATTATCAGATGATTTAACTTCCATTGCTTTTTGAGTAAAATAATCTTCAATTTTACCAGGTTCATAAATTGTTATATAAGTTTTAACAATATTAATTGAAGCTGGAGCAGAAAGATCAAAATCCTGTGAATTATTATTGCATTTATAAATTACCCATCCATTACTTGTTTCAAGTACAGGTGATATTTCTCCTCTTTTTAATTCAAAAACTTTATCAGTATCAGAGCTGTTTTTTAATTCAAGTTTTAAGTTGTAGTTATAAACTTTCCCCATATCCCCGCCAATATTTGCATAGCTGTCAACCGACTGATTTATTGCAGTATCGCTGAAGGAATCAGGATTATTGTTCACCTTTGAATATATTTTTTCTGCATCTTTTTTACCTGATAAAACAGTTATTTTGCTAAGTTCAATTGATTTAAATAAATCAATATTTTTATTAGCAAATGAAGTAACTTCGTTGTCTGGAAAACTATTAAATGAGATATAGGCAATATCAAGAGTTATTTCATTTTTTCCGATTGAAGAAATAATATCACGCTCATTTTGGCTTGTCTTGGCGCCATAAAGAAAATCAGCTATATATTGTTGCTGCATAAGCGACTCTTTGATGCGTGCTCTAAATCTATTTCTATCCGTTACTTGAGTGTTGTTATATCTATCAATACTGAATTTACCATCAACCAAATATGGGCCATAACTTACAAGCATTTTATCAATTCTATTATTTGAGATTTTTACAGAGCTTTTTTCAATCATCCATAATATTGCTGTATGGATAACTGTTCTTTCAAAAGCGCCTCTCCATACACGGTATGCCAGCTCTAATTGTCTTTCAGGATTAGATCTGTCTACATTACTGTTTCTTTCAATATTCTGAGCAAGAGTGTCTCTTTGTTCAGAAAAATAATTGCCTGGATAAAATTCTATAGGCTTATTAATCCATTTGCCAAAAACGATTCTTGGAGCGCCACCCATATTTCTTGCAACCGGTGATCCAATAAAAGTTACAACGATGATAATTAAAATTATAAAGCTAAAGACATAAAGAAGAGGATGTTTTTGGATTTTTTTGTCTACTATAGTTTCTTCTGTTTTTTTATTTGTTTTCATTATTATTCCCGTAAAAAAAGTTATATAACAATATCATGCTGCTATGAATCATGTCAATTAAAGGCCTAAATACCAGTATATAATTATAAAAAATTGAAGATATTTTGTGATCATTTTTCTATTTTTATTTCATATATTTTTAAGGCAAATCAAATAAATCTTTACAGTATAATGAATTAAAAAAGGCTGCCACTTGGTGGACAGCCTAAAAAGGTCGGGAGCGACGGGACTCGAACCCGCGGCCTCCTGCGTGACAGGCAGGCGTTCTAACCAACTGAACTACGCCCCCTTTTGTTTATATAAAATATATTATAGGTAATAGATTTTAGTGTCAACTATTGTTATTTAGTTTTTTTCTTTAATTTCCAGCCTGGATATCTATTAATCAGTAATACCTTAGTGTTACTTTATGAATCCTTGATTTAGTTTCCCAAAAAATATAGTTTAATATATCAAAACATAACTACAAACTGGAGCAATATCTATGTCAGAAACAGCAACAAAACAGGAACTATTATACCGAATAGAAAATCTCTATAATGCTGCAAAAAGGATAAATAAAGATTTTGATGCAATAGTTATAATAGACAAGGTAAATCAATATTATTTTACAGGTACAATGCAGGATGGAGTATTTGTACTTAGAAATGATGGTTCTTATGCATATTTTGTCCGTAGAAGTTATGATAGAGCAAAACTTGAAACCCCTCTTGATAATATTTATCAAATAACAAGTTACAAAGATATTTTTTTAAAAATTGGAGATATAAAAAATTGTTTTCTTGAAACAAATATTTTTACTCTGAGCATTCTTGATAGGATGAAAAAATATTTCACTTTTGAAAATATTCTCCCTATAGAAAATGCAATTTTAAAACTTAGAGGTGTAAAAAGCGAGTTTGAACTTTCTCAAATTTGCTGTGCGGGCGAACGTCATAAGAAACTTATGGATATAGAAGTTCCAAATCTTTTAAAAGAAGGAATGAGTGAAACAGAGCTAACTTCAAAAATATATGAAAAAATGGTAGAAATAGGGTATCAGGGAGTTTCGCGGTTTTCATTGTTCCAGACAGAGGCTGTTATAGGCCAGCTAGGGTTTTCTGAAAATTCCATATATCCCACAAATTTTGATGGTCCTGGAGGGATGAAAGGGATGCACCCATCTGCACCTATTGTTGGAGACAGAAACAGATTTTTGAAAAAAGGGGATCTGGTATTTGTTGATATTGGTTTTGGTTACAATGGTTATCACTCTGACAGAACTCAAATATATATGTTTAAAAGTACACCTGCTCCGGAACTTGTTTCTGCCCATAAAATGTGTATGGATATACAAAAGAAAACATCAGCAATGCTAAAACCAGGTATTATACCAAGTGAGATATATAATAAAATTATGTCTGATATCCCTTCTGTTTTTCTCCCAAACTTTATGGGAATAGGTAAAAGGCAGGTAAAATTTTTGGGTCATGGGGTAGGGCTTCATGTAGACGAATACCCTGTTATTGCCAACGGGTTTAATGATCCTCTTGAGGAAAATATGGTAATTGCTATTGAACCTAAAAAATCTTTTGAAAATATAGGTATTGTTGGAGTAGAAGATACCTATGTTGTTACAAAAGATGGGGGTAAATGCATTACTGGCGGGGAAAAAGAAATTATAGTTGTGTAATTAGTTCAAATAACTGCAGGAAATATTTCGGGCTGGCGGGATTTGAACCCGCGGCCTCTTGGTCCCGAACCAAGCACGCTAGCCAGCTGCGCTACAGCCCGAACAATGCGTTGTTACTATACAAATAAAAACTTTATTTTGTCTATATCGAAATCACAAATATTTAAGCTAAATAAACGCTAGCAACGAGGCTCGAAATCTAGACATCCTGCTTGTAAGGCAGGCGTTCTGGCTGCGTTATGGCATGGATATATCCATTTTCAAGGGATTTACCTATCAAACAATATAAAAAAGTAATGTTGACAACGTCGTGTTTACTATGGTACAAAAAAAGTATGATTTAAACAGAATCAAAAGGTGCCTTTTCAATGATTCAAGCTTTTAAACAAAAAATCAAATCAATCCGTCTACTTTTATTCGCTCAGATATTGTTTACGATATTTGCTTTTCTATTGATGTGTGTTATTGGATATATTTTCATGAAAAATATCGTGCATGAACATCTAATCGTATCTACTGAAAGCATGCTTGATTATGAGCAGTCGCGGATAGAGGCAGATCTTGTGGCGCCTAAAACAGCATCAGGTATCTTTTCTGAGACTGTACGCAGAATGTTACTGCGAGATGCAGATCTCGATGAACTAAAAGCATACATCAATGAAATCTCTGATTATATGCGCTTAAATGAGGCACATAGTTCCAGTTTTGGCGGTATATTCTGTTATTTTGAAAAGTTCCCTACTGGTCCGGTTTTACTCAGCGACCTAGACAGGGATATCATGACTGGCCTGCACCCTACAGAACGGGCTTGGTATAGAAGTGCAGTTGCAGCAGGCGGTGTTATTGCAGAAACAGTAATAGAGAAAGAGCAAATTTTAGGAGAAAACGTACTTGCGTACTCTCAATGTCTTTTTGACGATAAGGGGAGGCGACTGGGTGTTGTTTGTTTTTTCGTACGGATTACTGTAATCAGAAAATCCATTGCAGAGATGGCGTTGAACACAGGAAGCTACGGCATATTGCTAAGTCATGATCTTACTGTACTAGCCCATCCAAATGAAACGTTTATCGGGAAAGGGATGAAATATCCGGCTCTTGAGTTATCCTCCATGGCAAATGAGTTAGTGGAAAAGAAAAGGATCACTGAACGGGAGATGACCAGTTGGCGGGGCGAACCTGCTATTGCCTTCTTTAGGAAACTTGAAAACAGCTGGTATCTCGGTGTTGTTATGCAAAAAGACGATTACTATAGAAGCCTAACGTACATGGCGTGGATACTGGGTTTACTTGGAGCAGTGTTAGCATCAGCGTTGATAATAATCCTGGTACGCATAGATTCAGCGAAGAACAAAGCAGACTTTGAAAGCAGGCAGAAGAGCACTTTCCTTGCCAATATGAGCCACGAGATCCGTACACCAATGAATGCGATCATAGGCATGACCAATATTGGGAAATCATCTGCTGGTATTGAACGTAAGGACTATTGCTTTATGAAGATTGAGGATGCATCGCAGCACCTGCTTGGAGTAATTAACGATATTTTGGATATGTCTAAAATAGAAGCAAATATGTTTCTACTCTCTGATGTTGAATATAATTTCGAGAAAATACTCCAGCGTGTTGTCAATGTCGTAAACTTTCGTGTAGATGAAAAGCATCAGAAGTTTACAGTGCATATAGACAAGAACATCCCTGGAACACTGATCGGTGATGATCAACGACTGGCACAGGTTATTACAAATTTACTTGGGAACGCAATTAAATTTACACCTGAAGGTGGAGCGATCAGTCTTAACGCATCATTCATGGAAGAAAAGGATAATGTTTGTAAAATAAAGATCTCGGTTACAGATACAGGTATCGGTATAAGCCAGGAGCATCAGAAAAGATTGTTCAAATCCTTCCAGCAGGCAGAATCAAGCACAACACGCAAGTTTGGTGGTACAGGACTGGGCCTTGCGATTTCCAAGAACATTGTTGAGATGATGGGTGGTGAGATATGGATCGAGTCTGAAATTGGGATGGGCTCGACCTTTTCGTTTACAACAATAGTAAAACGGGGCAAAAAGCGTGAAGAAGTCTTTGATGATAACTGTGTAAACTGGAGCAGTGTTCGCATACTTGCAGTGGATGATGATCCTGATATATTAATATATTTTAAGGAAATTATGAAAAAATTCGGCGCTTCCTGTGATACTGCGAAAAGTGGAAAAGAAGCGTTGGAACTTATTGGACAAAAAGGTCCTTATAATATTTACTTTGTTGATTGGAAAATGCCTGGTATGGATGGAATCAAGCTGTCGCATGAGTTGAAGTCTAAAACCTCACTTGTCAGTAAGCCCATAGTCATAATGATTTCTGCAGCAGAGTGGCATGTTGTCGAGGAAGATGCAAAAAAAGCTGGTGTTGATAAATTTCTGTCAAAACCTTTGTTCCCATCCTCTATAGCAGATGTTATAAGCGAAGTACTTGGTACAAGAGAACAACGTCTGTGTTCTAAAGAAGATCAGGAGGATATACTTAAGATTTTTGAAGGGAATTGCATACTTCTGGCAGAAGATGTAGAGATCAATCGCGAGATTGTGCTGACACTGCTTGAACCCACATCTATCAAGATCGACTGTGCAGATAATGGTAAGGAGGCAGTTCGCCTTTTCACTGAATCACCAGATAAGTACGATATAATTCTTATGGATGTACAGATGCCTGAAATGGACGGGTACGAGGCAACACGCAGGATCAGGGCTCTTAAAACGAAAAAAGCTACAGAGATACCTATCATTGCTATTACTGCAAATGTGTTCAGGGAAGATATCGAACAATGCATAAAAGCAGGCATGAATAGCCATCTTGGGAAACCGATTGATTTTAATGATCTTATTAAAAAATTGCGTGAATATCTTATATAAAAAAATGCAGAGGATTGCGTACGCACCTCTGCATTAAATGGTTTATTTATAAAGAGCGTCAATCTGCGCTGACGTCAGAATCGTGTAGTTCCAAAAACTATCAGGAATATCCATTCTAACATAATCATCCAATGTATCGCTTG
>Ga0123353_10004915_pt1 | contig 17398 bp, 17 predicted proteins | sample TergutLab28metaG_3_FD_92763 | JGI IMG/M metagenome (GOLD analysis project Ga0123353, IMG submission 92763) | Labiotermes labralis P3 segment gut microbial communities from Petit-Saut dam, French Guiana - Lab288 P3 | ecosystem: Host-associated > Arthropoda: Insects > Digestive system > Gut ...
GAAAAAGAATCATTAAAAAACCCAATACGAAAAAATAAAATATTATCAACCCGGGAGATAATATATGCCGCTTAATGAAAATGATTTATCATTTTTAATAGATATTATTGATTGTATTAAGGATATCAACGAATTTACAAAAGAAATACAATTTCATGACTTTGAAAAAGATAAAATGAGAAAACTGGCTGTAGAAAGACAATTGGAAGTTATCGGGCAAGCTGCTAATAAAGTAAGTAAAGAAACACAGAGTATTTTGAAAAATATTTCGTGGGGGAATATTATAGGATTAAGAAATAAACTGGCACATTCTTATGGTGAAATATTGGCGGAAAGGATATGGATAATATCAAAAAACTCTATACCGGAATTAATAAAAGAATTAGAGAAAATTGAAGAATTAAAAGAATATATAGCAAATAAAAATCAACATTAAACCATCACATTTCCTAAAATATTTTGTATACTCAAAGAAAAGGAGATTGCTTGACGAAGTTTGAAGAATTTAGCGCACTTCTTTCGCAGATATGCTTTCATAGCTGCCTTGCAATTGGAAGACATCTGGTATGGGCCATTATCGTAAATCCATGCGCTGGAGGTTTTACGATCCGCTGCCGCTGGAAAAAACACTATAGCCAGCTTTTGGAATGTGTCAAAAAAGCAGAAAAGAATCCGCTGCGAGATGGTAACGCACATGGACTCTTTTTTACTAAAGCTGCTGGCAGTGCAGGGGAGATAACCAATGCCATAATCAAAGAGGCTGAAGCATCCATTGGCTCTGCAAAAAAAGACAAGCAGCCATTCTACCTTATCATTTGCGCAGGCGGGGATGGTACAAGCCGTGACATAATGACCAGCCTTTACCATGCCTCTGCTAAAGTCCGGGATAATTTCGCGATTCTGCGGCTTCCCATGGGAACTGGAAACGATGGCTCAGATACCTGGGAACTTAATGATGCTCTGGATCTTCTTATAGAGCCTTCGACACTTGCGCAACAACGGGTATTGCAACTTAAGACTGCAAGCAACAAAGGTCCTTTCCTTGCCTTTAATATACTCTCTGTTGGACTTGATGCTTTTGTAACTCACATGACCAATAAGACAAAAGGAAAACTGCCAGGAGATTCGTACAAGATATGGGTAGATATAGCTGCTCTTTTCTATGACCTTATTTACAAGGTGGGATATATGGATGTTCGCGCCATGGACAGCAAAGGGAAAGAAGTAAAAACATTAAAAGAAAAACTACTTCTTCTTGCAGTAGGTGAAAGTGGCAAGCGAACATACGGTTCTCACAAAAGGATACTTCCTGATGAAAGAAATGTGTGCGCTATAAAGCAAATGTCTCTTTTCAGAAAGCTCGTCCTAAAAAATACTTTAAATTACGGAGGCCATGTTGATAAGCCTGAAGCAATACTCTGGAACGCTGTGTTAGTTGAGTTTAGCGCTCAATACCCGATCCTTGCGCAGATGGATGGTGAAACAGTGCTGCTTAAAGAAGAAGACTTTCCTGCAAGCATAGAACTCAGCGCTCCAATAATACCTATACTCCATAAACTATAATCAGCAAATGTTCTTCGCACTTCATATAAAAGTAAAAGATAGAATAATAAAAAAAGTATCTGTCATTAATTATTTGACATTCTGTAAATATATGGCTACGATTTGCATATGCAGAAGAATGGTTTGCCTCTAATATCATTACTATTGATTATTCTATGCTCATTGTTCATCACCAGTTGCCCTAATCCGATCATAGCAGACATGGCTGACCCCAAAAAAATAACTTTTGAAACCAATGGCGGCAGCTCTGTATCCAGTCAAACCATATTAAGAGGTAAGACAGTAAGCAAACCAAAAGACCCAACAAGGATTGGGCATGATTTTGCTGGATGGTATCGTGATAACAACACATTTACAGATGGATGGGATTTTGGCGTTGTTCCTGGTGGAGATATGACTCTGTATGCGAAGTGGGATGAAATAATAACAGGCCCTTCGCTTTCCGGCACAGCAACAACTTCCGGAGATTACAGGATAGGGCATACACTGACTGTTAACACAGGCAATATTCTGGGAGACAGTGGGGTGTTCGAATTTCAGTGGCAGGCAAATGGCGCTGACATTGTTGGGGCAACCAGTAACACTTATACCATACAGGGAGTTGATGCAGATAAGACAATTGTCTGTGTTATCACCAGCCCTGGAGTGGCAAGCAGAATTAGAACAACTGCTCAGACAGTGCCATTTGATCTGATTCTTAATATAACCGGCAATGAGGCAAGCGATTCCATAACTCTTTCTTCTGATTATGGTATTTCCGGGCAAATGATAACGCTTTCATATACAGTTGATGATATAATTTCTGCTTCGACCGACATGCTTATTTTCTCCGGCGTTATAAACTCAATTCCTTCTGTTAGCAGTGCTGGCAGCGGAACAAGAGTATATACTGTAAATTCCAATGATGCTGTTAATGGCGTAATTACCATAGCAACTGCATTTTCTCATACCAATTTAACAATCGCACCAATTTCTTTTACTGCTTCTTCAATAGCCAAAACATATGGCGATATGCCTTTTACCAATAACATTGCCTCAGGGGGAGACATAGGGGGCGCAATCACCTATTCAAGCAGTGATACTGCAGTTGCAACGATTAATGCAGGCAGTGGGGAAGTAACAATACTTAAAGCCGGAATCGCTATTGTTACAGTGCAAAGAGCTGCTGATTCAACTTATGCAGCTGCATCTGATTCTTTTACCCTGACTGTTAGCCAGGCTGTTCTTACTATTTCCGGCTTTAGCATCACTAAAGTTTTTGATGGAACTAACGCGGTTTCTGGTTTTGGGACTCTTTCATTCGCTGGACTTGTAAGCAGTGAAACTGCCGCAGTTGATTCATCATCTGTTACCGCAACATATAGCCAGACAACAGTTGGAACAATGCTCGCTATTACAATTTATAATAGCTTTGCAATGGGCAGCGGCACAGCAGATGCAGGCAATTACTCCATAACTCAGCCTGCAAGTATAACCGGCGCAATTACTATTTATTCACCAACTGCTGCTCCAGAGCCGCCAGAGGTGAGCTCTGCAACTCATAATTCAATAACATTAACAGCGCCAACAGGAGGCGACTTGCTGCATAGCTACCTTGCTATTGAATATGCTGTTTCCTTAGATTCCACTGCGCCAACAAGCGGTTGGCAGGATAGCTTGATATTTAGCGGATTAAACTCAAACACTTTTTACTATTTCTTTGCCCGTTATAAATATGATGCAACCAGAAACAATGAATCTATAGCAAGCGAAGCAATAACCATGACAACTGATGCAGCCGGGAATTTTATATGGACTGAAATAATTGATAGTGCAATCACAACTCAAATTAATGCTATTGCATCAGGTCCTGGCGGGTTTGTTGCTTGTGGAGTTAGCGGAGGAATGGCATATTCGAATGATGGCATAACCTGGGTTGCTGTGACAAGTAACACATTTGGAACAGATTATATTTTTGGTATAACCTATGGTAATGACAGGTTTATAGCTGTAGGAGATAATGGTAGAATGGCATATTCGACTAACGGCATTAACTGGACTGCTGTAGCAGACAGTACATTTGGTACAGATCTTATTAAGAGTGTAGCTTATGGTAATGGCAGGTTTGTTGCTGGCGGAGCTAATGGTAAAATGGCATATTCAGATGATTATGGTATAACATGGGTTGCTATAGACTCTACAGCAAGTACATTTGGCGCTAATCAAATTGGTGGAATAACCTATGGCAATGGATGGTTTGTCGCTACTGGAGGAGGTGGTAGAATAGCGTATTCAGATGATGGTATAACCTGGACTGCTGTTGCAGACAGTACATTTGTCGCAAGTAGTGGCGTTGAAGCCATAGCTTTTGGCGATAATAAGTTTATTGCTGTAGGATCAGGTGGTAGAATAGCATACTCGGATAATAACGGGGTAGAATGGACTGCTGTGACTAGTACATTTGGTACAACTGATATTTCAGCTATAGCCTATGGCAAAAACAGATTTGTTGCTGTAGGGGCTAGTGGTAAAATGGCGTATTCAGATGACGGAATAAACTGGACTGCTGTTTCAAATCCATTTGGCTCACTTTCTATAAGAGGTATAGCTTATGGTTTAGACAGGTTTGTTGCTTGTGGAGTAGCTGGTATAAGAGTATACGCTGATTGGTAGAAAAAAAATTGCAAAAATCTGAACTTGCATAGAGTTTTGCAAATTATTTCTGATATTTTTTTAAACAGTATGATGCAAAAAACATTTCAACCATTTCTGAATCAACTTGTTTTGGTTCTGCTATTGAATTATTTACTGTAAGAGTAAAAAGCTTTTTCTCTGAAATTATTTTTCTTCTAAGTTCCTGTTCAATATTTTGAAGTTGCTCTTCTTTCTTTTTGAGAAAATTGATTGTTCTTGAAATTCTAAATGCTGTTATAAGCTGTTTTGTAGAAAGTGTATTATTCCATGGGAATGCAGAACTTCCTCTGCATAATTCCGGAGAAATATTTTTTAAGAACTGATCTGTGTTAAAACCCAAAAGACCAGGCACAGCATAAAACATGGAAATACCTGAAAGTCCCGGAGTTTTTGCAAGAAAAAGGAGCGAGTCTATTGTTTTTTTAGGAGAATCAGAATCAAGCCCTGCTATAAAATATGTTACAGCGGGTATAGCCGGAACCCTTTTTTCTCCAAGATAGAAAAGAATATTTTCAAGCTTGTTCAAATCAGAATCTCTTTTCTGAGATTCAGTAACGATTTTATCCGATGATGTCAATGTAAAATTAAACTGCCGAAAATTATAATTATTTATAAGAATAGCGCATATATCTTCATCGAGAAGCATATAATCAAAACCGTTTTCAGCAGAAAAAAACAGATCTGTAAATCCGATTTTATTAAAAAACTCTTTTATTATTTCAAGCTGTTTTAAAAAAGCAGATTTATCGCAGAGTATATTATCATCTTCGATATTTATAAATATTTTTTTATTTTTATGCTCTGCAAAAACAGGTTTCATGCTTGTAAGAGTTTCTTTTAACATTTCAGGTTCTGTATTTCTAAAACCTCTTCCATGCGTAATAAAATTTGAACAAAACCTGCAGTTTTTAAAACATCCTCTTGAAAGCATAAGCGAAACACAAAGGGATTTTTTATCAGTATATGCTATGCCTATTGATGGAATAAAATCCCCTGTTGCTGTATGGCGCTCTGTAAAATTACCTGCTTGTAAAAGAGGTTTGGGAAGTATAAAATCGCTAGTACGCGATGCACTGTCTATTGCAAAACCTGATTCTTTTAGCCACTCAAGAAATATTTCAGCTTCGCTTGTAATTGCAAAATCAAAATACTCTTTAAAATATTCCGGAAAAACAGAAACACCTGCTCCGCATGCAATAATTTTAATATCAGGCTTTATTTTTTTTAAGCTTTTTGCAAAAGCTATTGCAGAATCTGCATAGCAGTAAGCAAAGAGAGAGACAAACACAGCAATATAATTTCCTGAAGCAATAATTGAAGCGCATTTATCTGTATCATACCCAAAATGGGTATAGGATGTAAAAAAAGAACAGCTCCCTTTTTCTTCCTGCATTATATATTCATTAAGATAGTTTATTGGCTTGGGTATCTCAATTTTTTGCTGAGCCCCTTTTGTAAAATCAAAAATATCAGCAGAAAATCCTGCTTTATTTAATATTTCTGTGCCTTTTATGGCTCCAAGCGAAGCAAATCTGCGATTAGAGAAATAAAAATCTTTTACAGGAGGAATTACTACAGCAACATCCATAAACCGCATGATATTGCTTTAATCCTTATGCTTCAATACCGATAGATTTATTATGATGAAATACAAAAAAGCTTATATGCTTTTAATCCTTTTTTTTATAACTTTTTCTTTATTTTCTGAAGGCGAAGGCACTCTTGTAAATGAAGAAGACAGAAACAAAGACGGAAAAATAGACAGATGGACTTATTTAAAATCAGATGGCGGATTTATAATAAAAGCAGATAATAATTATGACGGTATAGTAGATTATGTCCTTGAAACAGACAGCCGGGGAAATAAAATATATGAAGAGATGGATTTTAACTATGATGGAGTAATGGATAATTTTTATTACTATGAAAATGGGGTTTTTGTCAGACAGGAGATAGATAGCAATTTCGATGGTAAAATCGATATTTGGATCTATCTTGAAAATGGAATCTATATAAAAAAAATCGAACGTTCCAGAAATCATGATGGCGTGATTGATTATGTAAAAAATTATAAGTAATATTTTTCTTGATTATGGAAGTAATTACAGGTTTTCATGCTATAGAAGAAGCTTTAAAAAACTTAAGTGCGCCCAATTTTTCAACAGTACAGGCTAAGGGAAAACTTTATATAACCGGAAAGCATAAAAAACATGATATTATTGCAACTGTTGCATTTGAAAAAAATATCAAGGTCATAAAAACAGATCAAAAGGAAATTGATTCTATTTCTGATCATAGCGATAACAGGGGGGCTGTTCTTATTCTGACTGACAAAAAAAACAGTAAAATAAAACCCCTATCTTTAAAAAACTTTTTTGAGATATCAAATAAAAATAATTCAATTGTTCTGCTTCTTGATGGAGTTACAGACCCGCATAACTTTGGAGCTATTTTAAGATCAGCAGATCAGTTTGCGGTTGACCTTGTTATAATACCCGGGAAAAGAAGCGCAGGCGAAAACGCGACTGTAAGAAAAACATCTGCCGGAGCATCTGAATATGTTCCTGTTATAGAAGATAACCTTGCCAGAAGTATCGATGCTTTAAAGAAAAATGGTTTTTGGGTATATGGAGCTGATATGGATGGCAAACCATGCATGTCACAGGATTTAAAAGGCAAAGTAGCTCTTATTCTTGGAAGCGAAGGAAAAGGTATCTCGAGACTTCTTGCGGAAAAATGCGATGGCCTTATAAAAATACCTTCATCAGGGCATGTGGATTCTTTTAATGTTTCTGTGGCTTGCGGTATATTGCTTTACGAAATTGTCAGGCAGCAAAAGTAACGTTACAGAACAACAATCAACTAAATGATTTTATAATCCGCTCTGCAAGGTGAACAGCATTCAATACGCCCTGTTTGCCGATCCCCATTGTGGCTACAGGAATTCCTTTAGGAAGCTGTAATATAGAAAGCAACGCATCGATCCCTGAAAGTTCTCCTGCGACAAGAGGTATCCCAATTACTGGTTTTTTGGAAATCGAAGCAACGACTCCGGGAAGTGCTGCAGAAAGCCCTGCTGCTGTTATTATTATCTTGTAGTTTTTCTCTTCTTTGCCAAGAAAATCCATAAGTTCAGGAAGGTTCCTGTGTGCAGAATATACAACAAGCTCAAATGACAACCCTTTTTCGTTAATCAAATCTATTCCAGGTTCAATGCTTTTTCTGTCAGATTCAGAACCTATAATAAAAAGAATATCTTTCATGTTGATCCTCTTTCAAAAAATTTTTTTCCAATATCATGTCTGTAAAAACTATCTTTAAAATAAATTTCTTCTGCTGCAACATACGCATGTTTATTTGCGGTAATTATATCCTGTCCAAGCCCTACTACAGAGAAACATCTGCCTCCGGTGGTTATTATATTACACTCTTCATCGAATTTGGTAGATGCGTGAAAAATAACAACAAATTTTTCTTTAAAATGGGGAAGATAATGTACAGGAGTCCCTCTTTTATAATCACCGGGATATCCACCTGCTGCTACAACAACACAGATAGCTGTATCCTGAGATATTTTAAGAGGAAAAGATTTTATGTCCCCTTTGATAATAGCTTCGCAGAAATCTCCAAAATCAGAAACAATGAGAGGTATCAAAGCCTGCGCTTCCGGATCTCCGAATCTTACATTATATTCAAGTAGCTTTGGTCCCTGATCTGTGATCATAAGTCCAAAATAAAGAATCCCTTTATAAAGAAGCCCCTCATTCTCCATTCCTTTGAAAGTGGGTTCAATGATCTCTTTTTTTATTTTTTCAAGCATTCCGGATGTAAGGGAAGGGACAGGGCATATTGCACCCATTCCTCCGGTATTGGGTCCTTTATCATCATCAAAAGCTTTTTTAAAATCAGTGCATGGAGGAAGGATTATATAATTCTTGCCATCTGAAAAAGTAAATATTGTTGCTTCCCATCCGGAAAGATATTCCTCAATAAGCAGTTTATCGCTTTTTAAAATATCAAGACCGAATTCAAGAAGTTTTTTCTTTTCATCAGACTCAAGAACCCCTTTGCCTGCAGCAAGTCCGCTTTTCTTTATTACAACTTTTCCGTTTCTTGCATTTATCGCTTTTTTAAATTCTTTGGGAGAGTCGATTTCAATAGCAGATGCTGTAGGGATATTATATTTGAGCATGAAATTTTTTGAAAAAGATTTGCTTGATTCAAGCATTGCTGCAGCTTTATGCGGGCCTATAGCATATATTCCTGCTGCGCTTAAATCATCAACAATTCCCATTGCAAGAGGCGCTTCAGGTCCAACAAAAACATAATCAATTCCATATTTTTTACATGCATCAATTACCATTTTACTGTTGCACGGATCAACTTCAGGAAGATTTTCTGCTATATCATCGGTACCTGCATTTCCCGGAGCAACATAAAGACCTGTAATGCTTTTACTTTTAGAAAAGCTCCATGTAAGTGCATGTTCTCTTCCTCCGGATCCTAAAACCAGAACTTTCAATTATTACCTCCTATAATTGAAAATCGCGACTATTTTTTACTACTTAAATTAACTACTTATAAGAATCTAAAAGTTTTTCTATTACCTCGGGATAAGTAGCATACTCAAGGTTATGTATTTTTTTTTCAATTTCTTCAATAGGTTCACAACGATTTCTTGTAAAAGATTCCTGCCTGATAATAGGGCCAGTATCCATTCCTTTGTCTACATAATGTACTGTAACACCAAGTTCCATGTCACCTGACGCATAACTTTTTTCAATAGCATGGGTTCCCGGATATTTTGGCAGAAGAGATGGATGAATATTTACAATTCTGTTTTTATATCTTTCTACAAATTCAGGTGATAGTATCCTCATATATCCAGCCAAAGCAATAATATCAATTTTTTCTTTCTCAATTATTCCTATAATTTCTTCCTCTGCAGATTCTTTTGTCTTTCCAAAATATGGAACATAGTAGCTATTTATTACAAGATTTTTTGCCCGTTCAAATGAATATGCTTTTTTTCTATCGCATATCATGCATGGTATTGTATGCTTTGTTTTTAGTATCCTTTCGGCAATAGCCTGAAAATTTGAACCATTGCCGGAAGTAAATACCGAAAGCCGTGCCATTTATTTTAATTCGCCAATAGTGACTATTTCTATTCTTTCTTTTCTTGCAAATGAAAGAAGGTTATTTACATTTTCCTTATGGCAAACAATCGCTATTCCAATTCCCATATTAAAAACTTTTCTCATTTCAGATTCTGAGATTCCACCATCTTTCATTATTTTCTTAAAAATATCCGGAGTTTTCCATGATGCATAATTAAAAACAGCTCTAACATTATTTGGTATTACTCTGACAAAGTTTCCTTCAAGCCCGCCGCCTGTAATATGCGCAGCTGCAAGAACCATATTTGTTGAGATGAGTTTTTTAAGTTCTTTAACATAAATCTTTGTTGGTTTTAAAAGAGTTGCTCTTCCCACTTTATCTTTTTCAGTTATTATTTTTCTTGCAAGAGATAATCCATTTGAATGAATTCCTGATGATGGCAAGCCAAGTATTACATCGCCTCTTTTTATTTCGCTTTTCTTGGGAAGCATGTTATCTTTTTCTACGATTCCTACACAGAAACCTGCAAGATCAAAATCATCCTCTTTGTAAACATCAGGCATTTCTGCTGTTTCTCCGCCTACAAGAGTACATTCGCTGTCTTCGCACCCTTTAACTATCCCTTTAATGATTTCTTTCAATATTTTGTCATTTATTTTTCCACAAGCTATGTAGTCAAGAAAATTAAGAGGTTCTGCTCCGCATACAATAAGATCATTTACAGACATTGCAACAAGGTCTATTCCTATTGTGTCATATACCCCAAATTCTCTGGTTATAAGCAGTTTTGTTCCTACTCCATCTGTTGTAGAAAGAAGCACAGGATTTTTATATTTTGAAATATCAAGCTCAATTCCTCCGGCAAATCCGCCTATACTTCTTGAAACTGCTTTGGATTTTAACGAAGCAATGAATTGTGCAAATTTATCGCCTTTATCTATACTAACACCTGCTTCAGCGTACGTTTTTATGCCCATCTTTCTTCTCCTTAATTTCAATTGAATAACTGCCTGTAAAACAGCCATAACAAAAGTCTTCGGTATTTTCAACAACCTGTCTTAGTTTTTCTATAGGAAGAAAACGAACGCTGTCTGCGCCAATATGCTGAGCAATTAACTCCGGTGTCATCCTGTTGGAAATAAGTTCTTCTCTTGTTGGAATATCTATCCCAAAGTAACATGGATGTTTTATCTCTGGAGAGGAGAGCCTGATATGTATCTCCTTTGCTCCTGCTTCCCGCAAAAGTTTTACAATAAGCCTGCTTGTTGTCCCTCTTACAAGAGAATCATCAACAAGGATCAATCTTTTTCCTTTTATTACCTCTTTTACAGGATTAAGTTTCATTCTTACCATAAGCTCGCGTTGCTCTTTTGTTGGCATTATAAATGAACGACCTGCATAGTGGTTCCTGGAAAGCCCATATTCAAGGGGAAGTCCTGATTTTTCAGCATATCCCAATGCTGCACAGTTGCCTGAATCCGGCACTGACATTACAATATCAGCCTCAACTGTCTCATCTTCTGCAAGGGCTGCACCCATTTTTTTACGTATATTATGGACTGATTTTCCAAATATTGATGAATCGGGTCTTCCGAAATATATTAACTCAAAAACACAGTAGCTATGTGCTTTGGATTTTGCAAAAAATTCAGATCTCATACCGCTTTTATCAACAAAAATAATCTCTCCAGGCTCAACTTCTCTTACATCGAATATTCTGAGTATATCAAGCGCGCAAGTTTCAGATGCAACTACTACAAGATCATCTTTTTTGCCTACGTACAGAGGCCTAAAACCATAGGGATCTCTTGCCGCAATAAGAGAATCATCTTTTATCATTGTAAAGGTGAATGCTCCTTCAAGCATGTTAAGAGTATCAAAAAGAGCTTTTTTAAAATCCTTTTCTTCGGACATTGCTAAAAGATGAAGTATTATTTCTGTATCAGTTGTACTCTGGATAATTGCGCCTTTGTCAAAAACAAGTTTTTTTATGTCTGCTGCATTTGAAAGAGTTCCATTGTGCGCAATTGCAATATTTCCCTTGTTTGAAACAGCATGTATTGGTTGTACATTTTCAAGCTTGTTTAAACCTGTTGTGGAATACCTTACATGACCTATCCCAATATTTGAATGGTTATCCATCTCAAGGTATCTTGCAAGAACAGCAGGGACCATTCCCAGGTCTTTGTATGTCTTTATGCTGCCATCTTTTAGATAAGAAATACCTGCCCCTTCCTGACCCCTGTGCTGTAATGCAAAAAGGGTATAAAAAAGTTTTTCAGGTATATTTGCAGGAGTTTCAGAATATATGCCTGCAATCCCGCAATGATGTTTTGGTTTTGAATAATTATTTTCCACATAAAATAGATAGCATTCTATAGGAGCAATAGTCAAGCATGAATGGCGCCACTCTCCAAATTAAATGAAGTCAGGCAATTTTCCAAAAAAAGGTGTGCTAAAATTTATAGTGTTTTTTAACCAATAATTTGACCAATATTTTGACCAATAACTAAGAACTAAAAAGCCTGATGGCTGGAGAGAAGTTCTTTTAATATAGCTTTATATTCATCCATAGAATTACAATGAACAAGAGAGTTCCTTATTGCAGCACCCCCCTTGATCCCTTTTATATAAGAACATAAGTGCTTTTTCATCTCATTTACTGCTATCTGGCTTCCAATGTATTTTTCAGCCAAATCAAGATGGTGTATGGCAGCATTGATTTTTTCTTCAAAACTTATCTCCGGAAGAACCCCATTTTCCGCAAGAATTTTTACTTCTCTGAATATTTGCGGCCTTCCCACAGCTCCGCGCGCGATCATTACCCCATCGCAGCCTGTTTCTTTGATCATATTAAGACAATCTTGCGGTTCAAAAAGATCCCCTGACCCAATAACAGGAATATCAATTGCTTTTTTTAATTCCTTTATTTTATTCCAGTCAGATTTTCCGGAATAGCCTTGAGTTTTTGTTCTTGGGTGCAGAGAGATCATCGCAGCTCCATTTTTAACAGCTATTTCAGCAACTTTCATAAAATTAATATTTTCAGAATCCAATCCTGAACGGAGTTTGACTGTGATCGGTATATCTGTTGCTTCTGTAAGCGCTTTTACGATTTCTCCGATTTTTTCAGGGGTTTTCATCAAAGCAGACCCAGCTCCTGATTTTATGATTTTTGGCACAGGACAGCCGCAATTTAGATCAATAAGAAGAGGTTTAAAATCAATAATATCGTTAAGAGAGGCAATAGCGCTTTCCCATGTTGAGGAAAAAATCTGGACAGCATAATTTGCTTCGTTTTCAGCTTTATAAAGAATTTTTTTTGTTTTAAAACTTTTTCTTGCAAGGGCTTCGCTTGAAACCATTTCTGTATAACAAAGATCGCTTCCGTATTCTGTGCAGATATGCCTGAAAGCAGCGTCTGTAAAGCCTGCCATTGGCGCAAGAAACAGGTTTCCGGGAATTATTGTGTTGGAACCTGTTTTTATAGTGTGGAGTAGATTTTCAGGCCAGATTTCGGGTTTTTCCATGAGTTTTTTTAGTTATTTTAATATAACAAAAATAGTTTATTACACCAATTTTGTTATTCGACAATACCAAAGAATTCAAGGCTGTTTTTGTAAAAAATATCTGCAGTTTCTTCCAGATCAAGTTCCAATAATTCTGCAATGAACTCAACAGTTGAATGAATATATGCAGGCTTATTTCTTTTTCCTTTGTATCCTGAAGGCACCATAAAAGGGCTTTCTGTTTCAACAAGCATTCTTTCAATAGGCATATTTCTTACAGTATCATGAAGATTTTTTGCATTTCTATATGTAACATTTCCTGCAAAAGAAATGAAAAGGTTAAGATCAAGCGCTTTTTTAGCATATTCCCAATCTTCTGAAAAGCAGTGCAATATTCCACCTTTTGAAGGTAATTTTTGCTTCAAAATTTCGAAAACATCATTTCCAGCATCCCTGTTGTGGATAATAACAGGAAGATTATATTGCTGAGCCATTTCTAGCTGTTTAATAAATAATTCTATTTGTGATTTTTTATCTCCAAACTTCCGATAATAATCTAGACCTATTTCCCCAATGGCAACTATTCGGTCGTACTTAACCCCAAGGTCGATTTTTTGTTCCCAGTCTTTGCCAGGATGGGCAACTTCCGAAGGAGATACACCTATACTATGATAGATATTGGTGGCAGTTTTAAGATTTTCATAAACAATGAAAAAATCATGAAGACTGTTGCATATACTTACAATATGCTCCACTTTTTCATGTTTTGCCTCATGGATAATAATAAGTTGTTCAATAGGGTCTTCATTTATAAGCCCTATGTGAGCGTGAGTATCAAAAAATTTCATGATTCACCACTTTTAATTGATTTTTTAGTAACGAAATGGTCTTTATTAACAAAAAGAATAACACGAACTATAGCAGTGGTCAACATATATTTGACAAATATTACCCAACATGTTATTCTCAATTTAAGAGCAGGAGAAATTAGTGTCCCCATTAAGTAGCTATAAAAGAGCGGAAACAGATTTTGTTGGCAAAATAACCAAAATAATAAGCGCATTTGCAATGAAAATCTCAACCGCATTCTCAAATATGATGAATGCAGGTAAACAGCGTTTTACTGTAATGCTTATACCGCACTCAGAGAAAAAAATATTTAACTTCAGAATATCGGTTTTTTCTCTTATTGTTATTGTTTTTCTTATTGGCTGCATGCTCACCTCTTTTGTTATATTTACAACACAATTTAAGGGGATGTCCGGACTCTTAAAAATGCGGTCCGATACACTTGAAAAGAAAGAAACAGATCTTGAAATAATAAGGGATCAGATAGCAGAACTAAAAAGAGTATCAAAAGTTTTTGAAGCATCTCTTGTAAAAACCCTTGGTATAAATAATACATCTTCTAATGGCTCAAAAGCTCAAAATAGCGATTTTATCTCCTCTTTTTCAAATAGCAGGTCACAGGAAGAGGTCCTTTTACGTGAACTTGAGGATCTAAAAAGCTTAAGCCAGCTTCTCAAAGAATCAGTTGAGTCTTTTGAGGAAATAAGGGAACTTCTTATAGCGCAGGGCGATTTGCTTGTTGAATTACCAAGTATATGGCCTCTAAAAAGCGTAAGAGGGAGAATTACAAACTATTTTGGCCCTCAAATACACCCATTTACAAAACAATGGTATCTTCATAAAGGAATTGACCTTGCATATCAGCAGGGAACTCCCATTGTATCTACAGCAAGTGGAAAAGTTATTGAAAAAGGGTATGAAGCTACAGGATTTGGAAATTATATTCTTATTAGACATAAATATGGATTTTTTACAAAATATGCCCATTTGGATAGAATATATGTCCGGGAAGGCGAAACAGTTAGCCAGGGACAGGTTATTGGAACAATGGGTAATACAGGACTTTCTACAGCACCTCATCTACACTATGAAGTCAGAATTGGTTCACAAGTCGTTGACCCCGAAAGATACCTTAATATAAGAAACAGGCCTGGTGAGTGATTTTCTATTTGACTGAAAAAGGCAGGGATTAATGAGTAATAGTTTTATTGAAGATGGAACATTTGTAAACTCTATTGTGGGCGAAGGTACCAGATTAAATGGCGAACTGGATTTAAATGGCCTTTTAAGAATAGATGGCGATTTTTCAGGAACAATCAGAACAAATGGAAAAGTACTCATAGGCAAAAATGGCAGGGCAAAATGTGTAATAACTGCAAGCACTGTTGTTGTAGGCGGCGCTTTAAGGGGAAATATCTATTCTTCAGAAAAAGTTATAATACTTTCTTCAGGAATAATTTTTGGAAATATTTTTACTCCAAGACTGATCGTTGAAGAAGGGGTAATTCTTGATGGAAATTGCACTATTAAAAGCAATTATTCAGAGAATGCTGATAAAATAAAAGAGCCGACAAAAGAGCATGTAAAGGAACCCGGAATCACAGCTGTTTCAAGCAGTAAAACAGAACCAAAAAATGATGAGCAGAAAATAGAACATTCCAACTCTTCTTCTTATAAATCATATTCTTCTGAGCAATATGATAAAGAATCAGATGAAAAAACTCTTAGCGAAAACATAACCAGGGGTCCTCTTTTATAAAAAAGCAACTTATCTTTGCTGATTATGTTCTAAATATTAAAAGTATAATTTATGGAAAGAATTGATCCAGCTACAGGCAGCTCCAACTTAAGAAATAATAGAGACAAAAAAGTAGGTAAAAAATCCGGAACTTTTTTAGGTTTCTTGAATGCAACACAAGCAGCTGATGCAAATATCTCAGAAGCAGATATTTCTTTTTATCTTTCTTATGCTATTGATGAAAATGTTTCTTTGGAAACTCTTCTTGATGATGTACATTCTATTGGTGAAAAACTTGTTGAAAAACCTTTTATTTCAAATATCAAAGAATATAAACAGGCAGTAAGACGGTTTATGGCTTATGTTATAAAAAATGCATACTCACTGGAAGTTGAAACAGGAGAAAAAAGGTATATAAAAAATGGCCATCATCATATAGACCCCAAAAAGTGGACAAATATAAAAGTTGTTGATGAAAAACTTGAAAAGTTAGCTATTTACATACTGCAAAATCAGAAAGGACAATTGACTATTCTAAAAAAAATTGAGGAAATAGAAGGTATTCTTGTAGATTTAATGGGATAGTTCATAATGTAGAGGATTTAAATGAGTGATGATATTATAGATGATGAAATATTTAAAGAAGATATTATTGAAGAAGCAGGAGCAGCAGTACTGCCTCTTGATCTTCCTGAAAAACTTATAAAAGTTAAATTTGTCCATTCAAATGAGACAGAATTTTGTGAATATCCCGAGGATTTTAAGGTTGCTCACAAAGATTATGTAGTTGCAACAGGCAAATATGGGAAAGACCTTGCAACAATTCTTGGCGGATATTTGCTAAAATCAGAAAAAGAAAAAATAAAAGGGATAAGATCTGTTCAGTCAATAACCAGAAAAGCAACGCCTGCAGATATGGAAAAATATAAACAGAATTGTGAAAAAGCAGAGGAAGCTTTCCATATTTGCAAAGAAAAGATCCATAATCATAAACTTGATATGAAGCTGATTTCTGCCCATTATCTTCTGGAAGAACCAAAAGTTCTTTTCTTTTTTTCAGCTGATACAAGAGTCGATTTCAGGGAACTTGTAAAAGATCTGGTATCTGTATTCAGAATAAGAATAGAACTAAGGCAGATAGGGGTAAGAGATGAATCCCGTGTTATTGGAGGTATGGGCGTGTGCGGCAGAGATTTTTGCTGTCATGGTCTTACGGACAAGCTTACTCCTGTATCAATAAAAATGGCAAAAGATCAGAATCTTTCACTTAATTCCATGAAAATATCAGGTCCATGCGGAAGGCTTTTGTGCTGCCTCTCTTATGAGTGTGAATTTTATCAGGATGAAAGAAAAAAAATCCCTGTAGAAGGGACTTCTGTTTATTTGGGTCAGGTAGCATATAGGGTCATAGAGGTAAATATTCTTACAAAAGCCATAAAAATCGAAGGACCTGATTCAAACATTATAATTACAAATTTAAAACAGTTAGACTATAATCCAGCAACAAATTCCTGGAAACTGATCCGGGCATAGTATACCTGACGAACTCTAATTCCAGCCTCATTGTGATGAAATTTCAGGATGACTTTTTGGCAATTCTGCTTTATTATGAGAGCATAAAAACAAAAAATCTTTATTGGTTATATAAGCAACAATGTACAACTTAAGGAGTATAAATGAGAGTTAAAAAATTATTAACGCTATTAACAATTTTGTTTTTAGTGTTTCCAGTTTTTATTCATTCGCAAACTGCAGCAGAGCTTGAAACCATCCTGGACACCCAAGCTGTAACTTGCGCACAGGCTGCTTGGGTTGTATACAACTCCACAGGGGAGACTGCAAATATGGAAGCTGCTTTTAACCAGGCTGTAGAGAATGGGTGGCTAAAAACAGCAGCAGCAGATGACCCAATAACATTGGGAAAATTATCATTCCTTATGATGCA
>Ga0123353_10004916_pt1 | contig 17398 bp, 12 predicted proteins | sample TergutLab28metaG_3_FD_92763 | JGI IMG/M metagenome (GOLD analysis project Ga0123353, IMG submission 92763) | Labiotermes labralis P3 segment gut microbial communities from Petit-Saut dam, French Guiana - Lab288 P3 | ecosystem: Host-associated > Arthropoda: Insects > Digestive system > Gut ...
CTACATCTCACATTACCAGGCTACATATTAGGATCCAGTCCATGCTACATCTCACATTACCAGGCTACATATTAGGATCCAGTCCATGCTACATCTCACATTACCAGGCTACATATTAGGATCTAATCCATGCTACATCTCACATTACCAGGCTACATATTAGGATCCAGTCCATGCTACATCTCACATTACCAGGCTACATATTAGGATCCAGTCCATGCCATCAAACATCTACAAAAGGGAGGGCTGTGAAAACCTCTGTTGCATGAACACTAATACTTCACATAACTGTAAAGGAAAGGACTTGAAAATTTGTGACATTAAATTAGAGACTAAATTATCTAAATTTATTATATTAAGCTCATGCAGAGTACCTACAGGAAATTTTAATCAATTTATAAAATCTCTAGATAATGCTGTGAAGCATCAGTTTAAATCTACAGTAGAATTTTTAATATGTGGAGACATAAACACAGACTATCTCATTGAAAGCAACAGAAAAAAATCAACTAGCCTCTTTATAGACAACATTCAATCTTTTGTAAACAATAAATTTTGCAGCAAGAATTCAAAACAACTAAAGAACAACAATTTATAATACATTTGCGGATAGTAGTAAGTAAATTTTTCCATTATATCTTCCATAATAAATGGCTTATCATATCACGATGCTCAAATTCTCACAATTAAAAATATATATGCAACAACCAACAAATATTGAAACAGAGAACCAGATTAATAGACGGTGGAACAATCATGAACTTTCAGACTCTACTAATAAAAGAAACCTGGGTATTTGTTTAAATAGTTAAAGGTACTAAATACATATTTATCTCATTTCTATGAACTATCTTAAACACCGTCTCTAATATTCCAGTTAAATACAAGTATGAAAGACAAGAATGATTGGAATACACTTTGAATAAAAATATCTTGCAAACACAAAAGAAGTTTCTACCCCTTAACTAAGAATAGAAATGATCCAAAAGCAAAAGCAAATTATATTAAATATGGAGAATTCTAAGAAACGTTACAACAGAATCTAAGAAGCAACACTATGTTAGACTTAGCAAAAGCTAATAAAAAAATAAAAACAACATGGAACGTTACACAGAGACAGGGAAAGTACATTCTGTGGAAAAGTTTCCACCTTACATGTGAATGATAAAAAATTAATGGATCAAAAAAAAAGTGGCCAGTGACTTCAATAATTTCTTTACAACAATTAATACAAAATTAAACATTCAACAAATACAGAAAGGAGATGCATCTCAATTCTAGAAGATTCATTTCCTGCAAACTTCTTCAGCATCAAAATAATCCCAATCCCTAAAACTGAGATAAACAGTATAATACATGATGAAATAACAAGTAACATATTAAAAGCTTGTGCATCTCACATTAGTCACCCATTTAGCTACATTTATAATCACTGGCTATATACAGGTCTTTTTCTGACCATCTTAATATGGCAGTAGTGAAACAACTTTACAAGAAAGGAGACAAAATGAGTATAAAAAATTACAAGCCTATGTCATTGTTAACAGTTTTTTCCAAGGTACTCAAGAAAGTTATGCACAGGAGATTAAACCAACACCCGCATACAAACATCATACTAGTCACAGGAAAGTATGGTTTTAGGAAAGGGCTATGAACAGAACATGCTGTCTGTAGACTAACAGACAGTGTATTCAAATCTATCAACAGAAAAATGCGTGATGGAGAAATTTTCTCTGATTTGGCAGAAGCTTTTAATTGCATGATCATGAAATTTTGTTAGCTAAATTACATTTATATGGAATTCGATGAGTATCTGAAGATTGGTTCAGGTCCTATTTAACTAACAGAAGACAGGATGTTGAAGTGAAGTCACCTAATTCAATGTGCCTCTTCCTTCTCAGTATATACGTTAATTAATGAGCTTCATTATCAATAATCAGGAAGTTTATCAAACAGATTTTTCTATACACAATATTAATACAGGAAATAAGCAACACCTTCATAGACCAAATTACAACATATCTTTCTTTAAAAAACTAACTTCTATGCTGGCATAAAAATTTTCAAAAGTTTACCACTTAGTGCGAAAATCTTCAAGAATGACAACACAAATCTTAAAGCAACCTTAAAAATACCTACATACACACTAATTTTAGTCTGTAGATGAAATTTATGTGTAAAGATGTTTTATAATACTGTTGTTACATGTTTTGTGGTACTTTGTACAGTAAATTTGTATTTTTTATGTGTATGTATGTATGTATGTATGTGTGTGTGTGTGTGTGTGTGTGTGTGTGTATTGAATGAGATGAAAATTTAAGCAAATCCACTCCACTGAATGCTGATTTCTTGTGCTTCTTTTTATTTTGCTCTCCACTCCTATGGTAGGAATCATTGCTAAAATTCTCGACACTCCATTTTACACTGGGCAGATTAGACAGTTCTTTGTGTTCTGCAGTAACATTCACGTACAAGCAAACTACAAACATGTCATCACATGTAACAAACAGCAAATACAAACAAACACAATACCACGAGTAATCAAACAAGCATTTACCAGCAAGTGTTCTTTTTGACAAGTTATTATTTAGACTGTCATCTAAAAACATTAAAACTGCAAACGCTACACGGGAAAATTACACTATAAGGGAAAGCGCTATATAAAAATATCTGCAAGTTCGTGGGTTAGTGAATTTATAAAAGGCTTTGAAAGGTTAGTTCAAGTTGTCCCGGAGCGTGAGAGAAAGACAGAATTATTTTGTTTACAAAATTTCTCCAGACCTATAAGGAAACATTCAGTACAAGGTGAATCTCCTTCAAGCAGTTTACTGTTATTCTAGACTTCATTTGATGTTAACTGGTCAAATGGGTTGATGTAAGTTACCTAGAAATTCTGTCCCTTAAATAGTCATGTCCCTTTCGTAAGAAAGACAGGTGCAGTGAATCGAAATATTAAAAGCTACTTTTTTCTCTGAAAAGCATTCCAGTACTTGTAAGATGACAGATTTTATGTTTAATATTCCATATAACTAACACATACCATAATATTTATATTCATCAGAGAGAAAAGCTCGGATTTCACAGGCCATTTGCTATGAAAACCTCTAAAAGATTTCTGTTAAACCTTGAAGATTTTAGTCCTCACTATAGCACCACCAGGTGAAACACACGAGAATTATGCATGTTTCACACAATATTAATGCAATTGTTACATATATGTAGACAACGGTAATTATTTCCCTAAGCAGAACTCACATATCGACCGTTCCAATGGGGAACAGCCTGTTCTCCTTGAGCCAGAAGTTAACTTCCAGATAATAAATACACTTGGATTAATTTTAGTCCTCCAAGGTTAATAAAGCAGATACACTCTTAATATTGTCCATAGATTCTTAGTTAGTTTGTATATTAATTTAAATTACACAACTGTTAATACCAACCTCAAAAACGGAACGCAATCTGTTTTGTATGAGGACTCAGTGTGTACCGCGCAGTAAACACTCTCCACCTCAGTTATAAGAGACCAATCAGTTAGTAATGTATAAGTTCCGTACAAAACACATAAGGCAATGTGAACACCATGTAGAATTTTTGGATTGTAAATCTGGCAATACGTAAAGTAACCGATGGGTTTTGGAAGGTTAATGACATACAGTAACTTCATAGACTCCTGTGCTAGCCACTGGCCCACTTCAAACAGACGGTGCAGTCTGTTAGTGTTCAGACTTGCGTATATGAACATTAATATTACTCTTACCTGCACACATTACGGTATGCATCCAAGTTGCTGACAGCACATTTCTTACACCACTAAGAAATAAAACGAGACATTTTACGGAACTCTGTCACTGCTAAACATCACTCCAACTGTCCGTTACATGAACACATGACTGAATACTAGAACAGCTGAACGGAGGGAGCGCCCGTCGAGCAAGTGTTGCCAACTGATTTACTAACAACATTTCTCCAACATTCCATATGGGCAGAGAAATTCGGTGTTCTACAGAAAGCACAAAGTTGTGACAACTGACAATACTGCATGGCACTCAAAGTCAGTCCTTTAATTACATGTATATATGCATTAGGTGGCTTTTTGTTCTGTTTTCTCTTTCACAATGCGAAGCAAATAAAGAATATTCATAGTTATTACTGCCTTCTCTTATCTTCATGGCCAGCAGTTAAAAGCCGTGAGAATATAATTCACAATTCTCCCACAATGGTGTAAAAGATTTCATAACCTAAAACATGAATCTTAGTCCGATGTGAAAAAGTCAAATCTCGTACATGGAAATTGTCATATTTGTTAAAACAGTATTTCTTCTAAGCAAGCATAAAAAGTAAAGCTTGTTTCTGGTTACGTTATAACAACACTCTTCAAAACATTATAAATTGCAGCTTTACTGTAAGATATAAACTTGAATATCGCAACAAAGCTCTCATTCTTTGACAGTACACATTAGAATACCTAGTTATACCTGGTCCCTTATAAAGCTTACTGCGGGCCTGTTCTGAGTAGGTTGTAATGTGAGTCTACAGAACTCTATGTACAGTACAAAGTAGCAAAGTGTACGGTAAGGTAGATTAACATTATGCATACACAATGTACCATGAGTTGAGGAACAACATTAATACTAAAAGTGGAGCACTAAGAAATAGCCTGGTCATTGTTTGGAGATACACACATGGCAGTACGAGGGCAGTACATCAGTGTTCGTATTCATGGGTATTTCAATTTGAATCAAAGGTCAGGGAAGAATGGAGCTGTACCTCCATTCCCGACACGTCATATTCTTCTAATATCTTGAGTACTTCAACAACGAACGTTTAGAACCTTTGTTGTTGTTGTTGTTGTTGTTAGACTCAATCCAGAAGAATGACACTCGATTGGTGACGGCAGCTTTTCCCCTTCTCCTCTGAATCTCGCTATAATTGACGCAATGAGTTACCCATTAGCATAAGAGCATCGAAACAGACAGGCAACTGAATCGATAAGCAACTGCAGGCTGCTTCCTGGCATCACGAAAGGTTGACATCCAATTATTTCCTGTCTTTCAGCACTTTATATGCAGCAGTTTCTTGAAGGCTCTTCTAAAATCCATGTTGAATATTGTGTAGATTAATGGGTTCAGAGCAGAGTTGATGTAACCTAGCCATGTCATGAAGTTCCTTAACTTGTCAGACGGACAACAGGACACACAGAATGGCACAATGACGTACATGAGGAAGAAAGGTAACCAGCACACTACGAACACGCCCATGATAATCCCCAGAGTCCTTGCGGCACGCCTTTCCTTAGACAACGAAATCCTTTGTTTCATGTGGGTGAATAGGTTTGTCGGAGCATATTTCCTCATGCTGAACCCTCGGATGATGTCTGTTCCGGACAGTACAGCAGGTGACGCACACTCACTGGCAATTGTAGACGTAGGTGATGCCAGTTCAGTAAAGGTCTTTCTATTGTGTGGCCGGTTTTGACCTCTTTCACCACAATTACTGGATTCCTTGAAAAAGCGAGATTCTAAGCCAGGGGTTTCATCCGTAATCGAATCTTCCGTTACCAGTGGACGTTCCTTAACACATTTCTTCTCTTTCAAATGTCCATCATTATCCTTCTTCTTCTTCTTCTTCTTTGTTGTGTTTCCCTCTCCTTTTGCACTTTTTTCATGCACATGTGGAGCCTGATTTGCATTACTGCTAGTGGAATCCTGATCACGTGGAGAATTTAGTTGTCGACACTCTGTAACAAGGTTCAGTCTTGATGCACGAGCCCTTTGTCTTAACCTTCTCTTTGTAGCTATGAAGATTTCGATGTAAACAACAGTCATGATGAAGAGGGGAATAAAGAAAGAACCAAGAGATGAATATACAATATATCCCTGTTCAATTGTCAGTTCGCACACAGTACCGTTACGCAGGATCGAATTCCAGTCGTTCCAACCAAACAGAGGAGGTGAGCTTATTGTTACAGACAACAACCAAACACCTCCAATCATAATGAGGACACGCTTCAAGGTCCGTTTCAGTGCATAATTTAGAGGATCCGTTATTGCCCAATATCTGTCCAGAGCTATCGCACACAAATGTAATATTGAAGCAGTACAACAAAACACATCACAAGTAAGCCACATTTTACACAATTTTGTTCCGAATTTCCAGCGCCCTGTAACTTGGTAAATCACACTAAACGGCAGTACAAATACTGCAACTGTCAAATCAGCAACTGCCAGAGATACCAAGAAGAAGTTCTGGGCGATTCTTAGTGGTTTATACTTGAAGACGCTAAGAATGACCAATATATTTCCCACTAGTGTCACCAGAATTACCACAATCAGGACCAGCGCTGTAGTGGCGGCTTCCAACTCTGAAACTGCCAGTGTGATACCTAAACTGCTGTTGTGTAACTCGATTTCCACCGAACAGTTCTTGCCTGTTTCTTGGTTCCATTTCCCAGCCATGTTGGTAATTTTGTCGGTTAAGTTTCTATGCGCGGTAAGAGAGGAACTGTGCGAATTTAACACCGATTAAAACATCACCAGCTGCTTGTTATCGTCAAATTTTCGTCCGTAAAAAAAGTGTTCTGGAAGTCAAGTTTTTTGTGATGTTTTCCAGTAATGACGAAATGCTCACTGCACTGATTTTGAATTGTGTTTGCTGTGCACTAGGAATAGAAGGTCAATATGTCTGTCTTCTCCAAATCTATGCACTTAAATTTAAAACTGCGAATAGAATACAGTTTCGGTACACAATTATTACACACACACACACACCCACTCGCGTTTTATAAGTACGTAAGGCGGTAAAAATTATGGCTATATAATAATGTCTCCCACACATTAAAAGTAACAGACGTGCTTCGCAGAAAGAGCGCTGAGGCTGTAGAACACTTTGTCGAGTGATCAAGACAGATGAGGCAAGGCTACTCGGTAGCAATGTATCGATCCTTCTGGTGGTTTCAGGAAGTGCATACAGATGTTACATGCGGCCAAGTTGTTAGTTTCCACCATCAAAATAAGGGACGGTTACCAAATCAATCACCAAGGCGGAGGAACAGCATGGAACTACAGGTTCTCTGAAAATAGCAGACAACACAACAGAGAAATTAGCATTAAAACTGTCATCATGTTGGGCGTGTTGAAACATAGAGTGTAAGGAGATATGTCAGTTATAGCTTCAGCAAATTATGGCAATGGCGTCAAAATGTGCGATTGACGGTCAATTTATAATGTGGATTGGGTGACATTTGTAATGTAGGTAGGGTGACATTTGTAATGTAGGTAGGGTGACATTTAAGTCTTTCTCTTCTCCATTTCATCTTATTTGGTTTACTTTTAAATAGCTACACAAAATATAGATATTGTTATTGGTTGAGTTTCGAATATATTCCTTTGGGTATGCCTGGTTACACAAAGATTCTGTCAGCGCACGTCCGCCGTATTGCTGATGTCTAGAGTTTATCAATACTATTCACTGCGGTTTGAAATATTCTTATAATAAAAGCCAAGATACACTATTTTTCAAACTTGTTTTGATAAAGAACTCTATATTTTTCGGACAGGTCCACTCCCCATCATCAGGAGTGTCAACACTGTATACGCAGCAATAGGCATTTGTCATACTAGTTCTGTTGACTGTCTGCTAGCAAGGTCAGGATCCTGACCTTGCTAGCAGACAGTCAACATAATTAGCATGACAAATACCTATTGCTGTGTATACAGTGTCGAGACTCCTGATGATGGGGAGTGGACCTGTCCGAAAAATGTACAATTCTTTATCAAAATAAATATGAGAAATAATGCATCTCATTGGATTTTATTATAAGAATATATCAAGATGCACGGTCCTCTGAAAGTCAAGTACGACTCGAAAGGTTCTTGTCTTATCCAAGTTTTTTATAGCCTTTCGATCCCACCTACAATCTACTTCTCCCTTTCCCCCCAACAACAATTCTGCTTTCTTAGCCCCGTTTCCCCATAAGATGCAATACTGTATGCGAGGGTGCTTAAATTTCTCTGTTCAGTGGCATTTTTGAGAGTATCTTCCTCAGGCTCTTCCCTTGTTGACATGTAGCCATTTGATATTTAAAGTAAACAAAGCAAAGCAAACAACGTTCATGTGTGGTGTGTTGTGTTGTGTTGTGTTACACAAAGGATCCCCAGAAACTGAGACCCTTTAATTTTATATCAGTAAATATTTTTTTTCGAAATCTATAAAATTACATTTTATGAAGAATGACGTTTCGGCTCCACACTATATTTCGTCACGAAGTCTCCGTCCACTTCTACAGCCTTGCGCCAACCAGAAACAAGTGTGTGTATGCCTTTTCTGTACCATGTCTTGTCCGGCTCACGTAGCCAAGATCTAACTGCGCGAAATCACATGGTCATCATCCTCAAACTTCGTTCTGCAGATTGCATCCTTCAGGACTCCAAATGGGTGGACAAGGGACGGTGCTAGATCAGTGGTAATTGCTGACCGACGTTTCGGGACCACTTATCGGTCACATCTTCAGGGGTCAAGAATCCAAACCGTTCGGTAGGAAATTACTACCACTCGCTGTGTTTTAACCCAGAAGAGCGCTGTTCTCATCTACTTAGCAGCGGAAGCGTGAAAACACCGACCTGATTACATCAAGACTAAGCATATAACGGGTACTGTATCCAATTTTCCGACCAGCAGTTTCTCTGCATATATGGTACACATTCAGAAATATGAGGCTCCTGCAAGATGAAGTATACGCTGTAATATCAATAGCACGGTAAGAAAACAGGTTGAGAACCATGCGTAAGGAAACAGTTATCTCTCTACACGCCACGAAGCCGTATTGGGGGAGTAGAACATAAATCCACAAATTTTTATACTCGCTTATGAATGGCGGTGAGTGGTCACTTTCTATGCTAGGCTACCTTATCCGCGAGAAACACCCCCATATAACCTTTGAACAGGAAGGTTTCATGTCTTCAGGCTTCCGTTATGGTGTACTTGAGGTCGTCACTCTTCTGCGATTTTACGTTATGTAACATCGCAGAAGAGTGACAGCCTCAGTAGGATGCTTTTTGACCCCACAGCCGGTCTCGGAGGCTTGGCGAGAAGTCTTTTTGTATTGCCGGTAATGTTACCATTTTGTACGGTGGAGTATTCTGACGGAAAAGAAATAACGCAATAAAAGGGTGGATGAAAACTGTATAACATGTACTGTACCTCTGTAATTGTTGCTTGTCAAGACATATGATTAGGGCGTAAAAGCCAGTACAGTTGAGATAATTTGGTGATGAACTGCATGCTGACAGGCACTGTGGAGATTGCAGAAGAGTGTAAGGTTTTGCTGGGAAGTGACTATACACGTGTTCAAGTGTCAAGATCAGAATGCAGGACGAAGCCACAATATAAAGATTGATTATAGTTCCTTTGAATGGGTGGAAGAGTTAAAATATTTGGGAACAACCTTAATATTTCAAAATTCTATTCAGGAAGAAATCAAGAGCAGGCTTAAGTCAGGGAATGCTTGCTATAATTCAGTGCAGAAACTTTTGTCTTCCAGTTTGCTACCCAAAAATTTAAAGATTAAGATATACAGAACTATAATTTTGCTTGTTGTTTTGTATGGGTTTGAAACTTGGTCGCTCATATTGATGGAAGAAAGTAGGCTGAGAGTGTTTGATAATAGGGTGTTGAGGAGAATATTTGGGCCTAAGAGGAACAAGGTAACAGGCTAATGGAGTAAACTACATAATGAGGGGCTTAATGATCTGTACACCACATACATTATTGTATCTAGCGCGGAAGGGGGAGGGTAGAGGCGTATACAGGGTCTTGGTTTGGAAATCTGAGGGGAAGAGACAACTTGGAAGACCCAGGCCTAGATGGGTGGTTAATGTTAAGATAGACCTTCAGGAAGTGGGATGTGGGGATATGGACTGGATCGAGCTGGCTCAGGATTGGAACAGATAGCGGGCACTTGTGAATGCGGTAGTGAAACTTCGGGTTCCAAAAACTGCGGAGAATTTCTTGACTAGCTCAGAAATGGCTAGCTGTTGGAACTACGAGTAAAACGGCATTGTGAACGGTAATAAAGAGACATTACTTCTAGTTTTAATTTTCATCTTCATTTGATGTTTAAATGGCACATTTATTGTACAAATGTGAGATATTCGTTACAGTTCACAATAAACGTTCGAAATTTCCACCGTCAACCTCAATCCACTTTGAAACTCGTGTGCGACATTCGCTTGTTGTTGGTCTGAGTTCAGCTGCACGTTGTTTATGCGGGCAGCAGCGTCCAAAATGCGGGCGAGCAATTCGTCTTGTGTGTCCACCTGTCTTGAGCAAACTTTGCTCTTCATCCAACCCCAGGGAAAAGAAATTTAAAGGAGTTAGGTCTGGAGATCTTGGTGGCCGTTGAATAGGACCACGGTGGCCTATGCATGGACCACGGAAAATTGAATTGAGATATAGAACCAATGGTCGGTTACAGGGCTTACAATACCGTGATCCCGAAATCCCGAATACTGGGATGCCCGTCTATTTTTTCCGATTTTCAAATACCGGTAATCATAAAAAATACCGGTTTTCAGTACCAATTCAAAAAGAGTTGTTTATGATTTGTTTATGTACACATAAAATTCAATACAATATACCATTATCATTAATGAATTTGCAACTGACAGCTTTTTGTACAGAATAAAAATGTAACGGAAAGGTGCAAGCTTCAAGAACGCCAGATCTGGTTTCATAGAGAGTTTGTTGCACACAAAAGAAAATGTAAAAATTGTGTGTTAATTAATAATTTCAGAGATTTTTTATTATAAAAACCTAAAAGTATTTTTTCGGTTAACGAGCTACTTTTATAACTACAATATGTGAAGGAGGGTCATTACGTCACCAAAATATGGATTTAGGTGTTAAATTCCGTGAGAATGAAATTACTTTATTATCTGCAGTTATATCTGCACCAACACCTGCAAAGTTAGCGGTATATGCGCTATGCCGCAAAGAAGCAAATCTCTTAACTGCAGTTGCTGTCATAAAATTTATGATGTGAACTCTTGGCAATTAAAAATTCTGAAATAGCTAGAGAATTTCAAACAGCAAAGAATCTCCTTATTGCAAACAGGAGTACAAGGTTATCGCACGTTCTTCAGCGCTTGCAAAGAGGAGCATTAAAAAAGTAAAAAATATCGGCCTTGGTTTATTTACAAATAGCACAATGTGAACTTCATGGTTCAAGAAAATTTATCACGTGTTTCAGAATGTGCGACTAGCAGCCAGACTTACAGATTGGACTGTGACAGCGTTCAGTCAACTTTGTCCTTTTACAATCGAAATTAGAATATAAATGAGCTTTTAAACTTTTTCTCCTTCAGAAAGTCCGGAGTTATAATCTGTTTACGAGTTACAAACAATTTGTCAAGGATACGTTGAAACATACGGACAAAACTGCACAACATCAGGTTCCTGAACCGCAAATGATCATACTCAAAGCTGGAAGACCTTAATTTCACAAACGGACTGACAATATCCTATTTTATACACCAACAAAATTAATAATTTTGCCTTAACCCCTACGTTTACAAAACCAGACCTGTTGTGTCTGATGGCTCGAGAACTTGTTTTTGTGCTTGAGTGTGAGTGTGAGTGTTAGCATGTGTGAGTGTGGTTTGTGTGTGTGTGTGTGTGTGTGGATGTATATGTCTGCGTGCTTTTAAGAATTTCGCAAATTATACAGACATTTTACTTAACAGTTAAGTGTTCTTAAACCAATTTTACTTGCCGAGCTCAGAATTTCAGATTCTCAAGTTTTGTTGTTTTGAAACTGTCTCTAGCAAATGGCACAGCCAGGAAAGTTCTGTGAACAGGATCTCCGGTACAGGTGGCGGAGAAGTTGTCTAGATTCATGACCGAGGTCATAGCGTCGCGTGCTTTTGATATGCATGGAAACTCATTCAAGGAACCTGACGCAGAATTTAGTAGACACTACAACAGTACATTCCACATGTCGGGTCGAAAACCACTGGTAATGCTGACAGCGTTCTTTGCACCACACCTAACATCTCTCTTTAGCCGAAGATTGTGGACGTCTGCACGGAGAATTACTTCAGAAAGAAGTTCAGGAAAACGTGTATATAATGATTTTTAATGCCTTATTATAAAGTTAAGCGATTATTATTCAATTTACTTATTTTTAAGTACTTTATTTAAAGAAGCTCTCAATTGCTAAGATTATATGGCGTCTGTCAAAGATGAATGAACGAGCATGGAGCACTGGTGGAATGCAACTGACAAGGGAAAAGAGAAAACGTGGACTAGCCTAGGATCGAGCCCGAGTCTCCGTGATGAGAGAACGGGAGCTTGTCGCCTCAGCCATGGCAAAGCCTGGTAATATTACATTAAACGAAAACACACGTAGTTGAAATGGAAATTACAACGAATTGAACCTAATTACAAATATTCATACTTTGCAGTCCGTTTTTATTGGTCAGTATTTTAAAATATTGGTAAATTATTTGAGTTGCAAGAACATAAAGCAACACTGTAGAAGGATATGAAATATACACAGTAGGCGCAGTGAATTTTGTAGGGTGGTTGTGAGCTGTGAAAGGAAAAGGAGTCATGAAATTCTTTCGCCAACTCTACCGGACCGACTGAGAGGTCCGACGAGACTAATTTAAAATGGACAAGGCAGCAACACATCGCTAATATCCTTGAGGCTGGCCACTTGTATTCATTTATGGTTGACGTAAAAATTGCTTGAAACCGTGTTCTATTTCCTACATATGAATCATTTAAAGCCTAGCGGTTAATGTCTGTACCAGGTTCAACACTCAGAGAAATTCGTCCGTGACCATCGATCGAACGACCGCAGACCTATGTCTTAAACAGCACGGCAACCGGGTTAAGGGCACTTAAAATTATAGGTGACCTTTATAGGGCGCCAAGAGCCTTTTTATTAATATTTTCAATTTGTCGCTGACAAAAACCATCACATACCGAACTCTACTTCCTGGTATTTCGTTTACAAAAATTTTGATTATGCTTCTCTTTAAAGACAGAACACATTTCACACCCCCACAATATAAATATGGCGATTAATTCGTTTCTTAACCATCACCGTTTCGAAAATTAAATTTGTGTAATTAGCAGAACGTTTCCCTTATGAATATTCATATTGTTACGTTTAATAATACAGATATTATGCAGATCAATCCATTAAATAATCTTTGTAGATGAAAATATAAAATGATTTTCTCTTCCGTATGGCGTTTTCTCTCAGAGCTCTCATAGAACTAAGCACAGAGGCAGAAACATTTGAATTAGGCTTTTGCGAATCACGTGGTATTTTCAAATTTTTGTCACGAAGCTGCTAACCTTAGCTGAATTTCTTTCTCAGTCTCTCTCAATATTCATGTTAGTGGAAACCCCCCCCCCTTTTCCACCCACCCCGCCTTTGTTAGTCGTTTCTAATTGCGGGGAATGACAAGGGAGAGAAGACATGGGTGATAGCCTTACTTGTGTAAGCTTTACAAGTGATGTTGGTCTTTTCCAGAGGAATGCGGTTTTGACAGATGCATGTGAAGAATGGACGGTGCCACATACTGTCCCGCTTCGAGGTGGCGCCATACAAAGAGACTCCTGTGCCGTCTGCTTCTGACACAATCTTTACTGTTGACAGCAGGCGGAGAGATGCTGCTGTCTTTCAAACGGGCACAGTTCTGAAGCCGTAACTATGGCCCTGTATTTGCCCAATACGTACTAACATTGTTACTAGTAAACGTTTAACAATTGAGCACGGTATACATTAAGTATATTTTTAATTCTCCACGCATGCTTATAATTTGCGTGCGACAGACATAGAAATCAGTTCTAATTAGCGCTATCATCCCGAGGCTGCAAAACCGGTTCCTGTTGTCTATAATGAGTACATCTTCAAAAAGACAGGCAATGTACTGTACACGTACGTGTCACGCAATACTGAGTTGCGTTCGCTTAATCACTGTTGCTGATGTGAACATGAAGTACTACACACTTTAAGTGTGAATTTGTAGCCTTGGTTATGCAGCATGGAATGTGCATGTGCCATATTATATTGTCATCCATGGCATATTCCGGCTGTACAACATTTTTCCTCACGATCTCATACACGGCAGGATTTCAGGGAAAATTTTATCAAAATTTTTTTTTTTTTTAATTTTCTCTAGCACTTCTGTCTCAAACATTTCATTCTAAGTGGAAGTAAGGTCGACACTTTGCAATTATTCACTACGTGCAACGTACTGTAGTTCCTAATAATAAAGAACCAATTACTTGCTTGTAAAATGTATGCAAGGTACAGTCATATTCTTATTGTTGCTCCGTCCATATCGTCGAATTATTTAATTTTATACCAACTGATGCACATATATAAAAATTCCACATCAAAACATTAAAATTGCTCCGACGTGTTTCGATCATAAGATCATCATCAGGGAGCTACACTTTCCTCGCTAAAGTCATTATTAAAATTAGTCATTGATTAATTTCGTTGTAGAAACAGGGTGTTCTGGAGGCGCTGCTAAAACACCCTGTTTCTACAACGAAATTAATCAATGACTAATTTTAATAATGACTTTAGCGAGGAAAGTTTAGCTCCCTGATGATGATCTTATGATCGAAACACGTCGAAACAATTTTAATATTTTAATGTGGAATTTTTATATATGTACATCAGTTGGTATACTAATTAAATAAATAGTACAGTCATATTTGATACCCACTTGTACATGTTCAGGCGGTCGAACGTTATCATCAGGGAGTAACACCTAAATTTTATCTAGTTTGAAACCTAATGAAGCCTCTGTTTATGCAACTATGAAGGTTTTAATAATATAGCCTAGTCATTGCTTATTGCAAAGTAAAATATATCGGACTGATAGTATGAATAATTTCAAATTTAAATTTCAGAGAACTGTGCATCGTGAAATATTCTTATAATAGAAGCCAACGAGATGCACTATTTCTCAAATTTATTTTGGTAAAGCACTCTAAATATTTCGGACAGATTTACTGTCCATTATCAAGAGTTTTAATACTGTATTCACAGTAACTGTTATCTGTCATACTAGTTATGTTGACTGTTTGCTAGCGGAACCCCGTTCCATCCTGACCTCGCTAGCAGACAGTCAACACACACACACACAAACACACACACACACATATATATATATATATTGTGTGTGTGTGTGAATTACGACTTATTAAATTGGGCCGCCAACTTGACAGACCCCGCACAGTGCTTAATAAACCGACAAACCAACAAATCTCAAATATCGAATTTCATAAAAATGTTTCCAGTGGGCCCCGAATTGTTCATGCGGACGGACAGACATGATTAACGTAATAGTCGCTTTTCGCAATTATTCGAAAGCGCCTACAAGTTCTATTACGTGGAAATTTACTGAGGCTTTTATATTTCACTGCTCCATCTACCGACATGACACAGCAACATTTCCAAGATTTCAAGAACAAAGTTTAGGTAAGGTAAGCTCCACGCAATGTTTTGTTGTCTTTTCATATTAGACACGCACCAGCTTGCCTTGAAACCTACGCAGCGACATATCCGAGCGCGCCTGTAAGTTGTTTTGTAGTGCAGGAGACTAGGACGTTCTATTCTGTCGTGAGAGACGGCTCAGGAAGGCGAAGTGACATCACTGTTAGTTTGGTGTGAACACATTCAGCTACGTGAAGTTACGGTATATCACATCGTGAGTTGCGAGAAGGAAGGTTGGAGACTAAGACTACGAATATATGTTGAGCCATAGTGGAACATTCAAGTATTTCAAATTTATCCACCAAATACAAAGACAGTTTAGAGTCAGTTCTATAAATTTTTATTTTTAAAATTTACACTCGTGTATTAAAGGTGAATTAAAATTGAAAGTTCAGCCATTGTATTGTTCCTTTCCTCGGCCCCAAGATGGTGCTGATGTTCGAGTTCTTATCACTCTTTTTATTCTCCATTCTCTCCGCCATTTTTATTGGCTTGTATCTTTATTTCACTCGAAACTTCAAATTCTGGCAGAAACTCGGAATCCCGTACGTAAAACCCACACCGTTTGTGGGCAATCTTAAGGAATGTGCGTTCCAGAAAGTGAATATTGGCAAACATCTTCAGCACATATATGAAGAGCACAGTGACAAACCATACATCGGAATTTTCTCGTTCGATAAGCCCAGTTTGTTGATCCGTGACGTGGAGTTGGTGAAGAATATCCTGGTGAAGGATTCACACAGTTTCATCGACCACATGATGGCTATTAACGAAGACCTTGAGCCGCTCATTGCAAAGGGGCTTTTTTTGCTGAAAGGTCGACTCTGGCGCCAAGTCAGAACAAGCTTAACTCCGGTGTTTACTTCGGGTAAATTGAAGATGATGTTCTATTTGGTGGATATTTGCAGTAATGAACTCACTGATTATTTGGGCAAGGCCACAGCTGAAGGTAAGCAATTCTAAAAGTGTTCCATATTTACTGATAAACTATAATTCACCTTCATTCTAGACATCTTATTCTTCACAAATTAACCCTTCAATGACAATTGGTTTTAAGTTTCAACTGCAGCATAGGACGGACAGCAGTTACATTTATATTAGCCACGAACGCATTCACTGACGCACCAAAGAAGGCGTCATGTAGTTAGTGAAAGTTCTGTATAATGTAATGAAGTCGGATATTACAGTGTGTAGGAAAACAATATCCACCTTAATATTCAGTTAACTGCATGAAATATTTTATTTTGCGATGTGAACCCTTCACAAAGAGCGAGTCTCACACTCATCCGATTCCTTTGCAATCAGTTACCCAGCAACTTTGTACGTTTTCTCTCTCTCATGGCACGACAACCTTCGTGGGCTTAGACCTCCTCACTGTTGATGTTTAGAAATCACTCTCAGATATACCACACTCAATAAAACTCCTCTAGAATAGTGATCGGTCGGTTGCGGATACTTTACATGGAAACACCCAACGCTCACAACAGCCACGCCGCGGCGGGATCAAAGCCCACAACACCAGACAGTGAGCGGACGCAAACCAATAACTTAAGTCCAGCGGCCAAAGGGATCAGAACCTTGTATAACTATAGTAAACGAAAACAATTCCTCTACATCCCTGGACAGACCCTGAGGACTAGACAAGGTTGAGTATACCAGAATTTCTTACACAGCTGGCACATGGAGGCGGCAAGCTTGTCAGCCGTAAGCACCAGTCGCCTTTACCCGCCATGATATAGTACTTGTAATAATTGAGCTCCAGGTCTAGAAAACAGAGATTAACGGCTGTGGGGACCCGTTGCGCTGACCACGTGACACCCCTCTATCCGCAAAAGTTGGCACTATTCGCCGACCGGCGGCGGCCGCTCTGTCGGTATA
>Ga0123353_10004917_pt1 | contig 17398 bp, 19 predicted proteins | sample TergutLab28metaG_3_FD_92763 | JGI IMG/M metagenome (GOLD analysis project Ga0123353, IMG submission 92763) | Labiotermes labralis P3 segment gut microbial communities from Petit-Saut dam, French Guiana - Lab288 P3 | ecosystem: Host-associated > Arthropoda: Insects > Digestive system > Gut ...
TAAGCCGGGTGAGATAACTCCCGAAGATGCTCAAAAACTCTGTACAGAGATGGTTATGAAGTGGACAAAAGGCAATCATCAGTTTGTAGTAGCTACCCATGATGATAAAGACCATATCCATTGCCACATCATGTACAACGCCGTGAACATCGAAGCTGATAGGAAGTATAAAAACTTTTGGCTATCAAGCCGAGCCTTGCGAAGAATGAGCGACATCATGTGCTTGGAAAACGGTTTATCAATTATCGAAAATCCAAAACCAAGCAAAGGCAGTTACGGCGATTGGCTGGGTAACAGGAAAGAGCCAACCGCTCGTGAGCAGTTAGAACAACTCATTGAAAAAGTCCTTCAGCTAAACCCTGCCACATTCGAGGATTTCATCAAGTTGCTGGAAGCTGAAAATTGTGAGTTTAAGTGTTCTCGCCGTTCAGTCCGTTTGCCAAACAAGAAAGGTTTTCTACGGCTGAGTGGCTTGTCCGAGGATTATACCGAAGATTCCATCAAGGAAAGAATTGCAGGGACACGTTCCGCACCCAAGAAGAAAAAACCAGTCACCGATGCTCCAGTACCTCCACCAAACGCACTAGCCAAATCAGAGCGGAAGTTTAATTTGCTCATTGATATTCAAAACTCTATCAAGGCTCAAAACTCACCCGGATATGAGCGGTGGTCAAAGCTGTTTAATCTTAAACAAGCTGCCAAGACCCTGTTGTTTTTACAGGATAACGACCTTGACGATATTGAAAAACTTGCAGTGGCGGCACAGAAAGCCAAAGATGATTTTAATGATGTACAGACCCGATTAAATGCAATAGATGTGCGGTTGAAAGAAATACCGCCCATGCAAAAACATATCGGCACTTACGTTAAGACCAAAGATATTTATGCCGAATACAAACGCCGTAAGTTCAGCAAAAAGTTCTACGCAGAAAACGAAAAGGCGATAGAAGATTGCAAGGCTGCCAAAGCCTTCTTCGATGCACAAGGTCTTGCAAAGTTGCCGACTATCAACTCGCTAAAACAGGAGTTTGCCTCTCTGACCGCAGAAAAGAAAAAGTTGTACGCCGGTCATTCCACCGCTCGTAATTTCATGCAAGAAATATTGATGGCACAGCAAAATGTTCAGCAGCTACTCAATTACCGTGATGAGGAAGTTGGCAGAGCTAATGACCGAAATATACGGTAAAATGCCGTGATGCTCTTTGCATACGGCAGTAAAAACATTATTTTGAAAGGGGTTATGTTCTATGTTTTTACGCAATCGGCACGATTGCCAGCAGACGCGAAAGCGGCTTATAGCCAAAACCGCTATTTGGCGGTTTTGGCTCATGGGAGTTTGAGGGAATCCCTCAACAAGCGGCATTTGTGCAACAAATACATTGCTTGCCACTTCTTTCGTGTTTGAATTATGCCTAACGGCAACAATACGGTTGAAATACCCTATTACTGCTCACTTTTTCTTATTGAGAAAATGTAGTGTACCATATCTTCGCCTTTATAATGCTTTGTGAACCGTCCACGCACGAGCATCCCACTTCGTATTGCTACGTTCATAGCGGAGAAGTTGTTTAACTTGATTAGAGAAAAAACCTCGTCATGATTCAGAACGTCAAATGCGTATTTCTTACAAGCAATGGAGGCTTCGGTAGCATAGCCATTATGCCAAAATTTATTGTTGAACAGATAACCTATTTCAAGAACTTTGTCTTTGTCGGTGTCACACCACATCAAACCACATATTCCAATGACTTTTCCAATATCCTTCAAAACAACTGCCCAACGCCCGAATCCATCTTCACGATAACCTCGAATTTGTTTTTGTAATCCTTCGAGGTTTTCTTCTTCGCTCCAAGCACCGTTCCAAGCATACATAGTCTGTTCGTCACAGACTATTTCTTTTGTTGATGGCAAATCATCAAGTATCAACTCTCGGAGAATAAGACGTTTGGTTTCAAGAATTATTTCGCTCATAACTTCCTCACATAATCATAGACTTTTTTGTTCCATTCATCTAAACCGATTCCTTCTTGTGAAAGGAAAAACACTTTTGGCCTAATGCTTTGTAAGATGAAATTTTCAAGATTTATTTTATATTGTTCCGGTACTATACAGGCATAAAGATAATCGGTCAGTATAATCTCATCCTTAATTTTTACAGGATGATTGCCGTCAAATGTATGCCCCGGATGCTGGATAATATCTTTATAAAAAAAATAGAAGCGTACACCGGGATTGAAATTTCCCTTAGCTAAATCGTCATCACTTGGAAAATTCTCAGACAGGACAACGTAATCACCGATAAGACTATCGCCCCAACCAAACATTATATATTCAAAATAATCCGCTGGGTCATTCCAAAGACTATCACGTTTTTGGATAGAAAGTTCTTCGCTGCTTTTTCCATATACTTTTTCCGCTGAAAGTAGTTTGCCTCCAGCAAATTTTTTTTTTGTTGATTCTATGTCTGTCGCATGGTAAACATAGTCATTCTCTAAAGGCAACACAATATCTTCTACTGTTACAGGGTTCGATAAAGCATTATTAACAGCTTCAAGAATCTGCTCATCTTGACAAACAATTTGCGTTTGCCGACCGTGTGTTTTTTCATAATTTATAAAAGCGATTATTTTTTTCAAATCCGATGTCGTGACATTCGGATAGCCAGATAATCCGAAGTGATAAACTCCGCGCTCAATCACATTTATACCGCTACTTGATATACTTAAAATCATATCCTTGGCTTAACCCTCCGTTTTTGATGGATTAAGAAAATCCGTCAGTTTATCCCATTCAATTTTGCAATGTTCATCAAGTGCAGTTTGAAATGATTTGTTGAAATATAGTTTTATGAATGGGTCGCATATTTTGCCGATACCAGCAAAGCCAATACGCAGTTCATGCTTTAATATGACTCCCTTTGGTGAATCGTAAAGCTCTAACGTCACGACCGCCGGAAGTCTTAAACCGGCTTTTTTCATTTGCCATGTAATTGTGTGAGGACGCACAGCCTTTATAACAATGGCATTAAAAACTAAGCGATGATTTTCACCTAAGTGTTCATCCATAAAAACCAAATCGCCATGATGGTCTTTATCGCCGTGTTTGACTATATGAAATTGCAAATGTTCACCCGGCCACCATGCACTATACGCCTCATTTGTTGGGCTTATCATAAAATCATAAAACTGCTCGGCAAGAGCATTTTCAACTGTCAACTCAACTGTATGGATAATCATATCTTCACCCCTGCCTTCGGTAGATGTAGCAATTAGCAAAGCCATTGAGTATCGGAACTATCTCTAAATCAAACCCTGCATCTATGCCCGCTTTAGTTAGTTGCTCTCGTGTAAACCTCTTATACCCAATCTTTGTAAAAGAAAATCGGTCAAGTGTTTCATTTGAAAAAAGGGTATTGACGAACACACCTCCGGGCTTTAACACACGTTTTATTTCAGACATTGCACTATCGAGGCTTTCCCAAAAATATACGGTGTTAATAGTATATGCCTTATCGAAAATGCCATCAGCGAAATCCATCTTGATTAGATTTTGACAATGAAACTGCATTGTGCCATCTGCAATATATTTTTTGTTCCGCTTTTGAGCAGCAGTAATTATGCTTTCGGAAATATCAATCCCTGTAAAGCTGCCTTTCTGTTTTTGTGCAATTATTTGAAGAACATATCCGTTTCCACATCCTATATCTAAGATGCTCTCGCCAACCTCGACAGCAAGAACATCAACAGTCTTTTCGTAAATTCGGCGATTTTGTCTGTTCATGAAAAAGCTGACAAATCTACCGCTTATGCCTCTCGGTTCTGATAAGTGCTTGGCTATGAATTTATCCAACATTTAATCACCCACATGATTCAAGTAATTTCACAAACGCCACCTCAAACCGCTCGTTATCTTCCTTTGTCCGTTTAGCGGGGCCTTTGGTGCGCCCACCACCACGGCGGACTTTAACCCCGATGTGTCGCTCCATCAAAAGTTTGTCTATATTGTCGTTCGTATATATCAATCCGTTTTGGTTTACCGCTTTTGCCCCTTTACCAAGCACCATTGCGGCAAGCCCAAAATCTTGGGTTACGACAATATCATCGGCGGTCAATAGGCTCATCAACTTGAAGTCCACGCTATCAGCTTGTTTGTCTACGGTTATGACTGTACTGTAGCCGTCATTAAGCTGATGGGATGTGTCAATCAGCATCGTTACAGAAATATTTTTTTGTTTCGCCAAACGGACAATAATATCTTTTACCGGGCAAGCATCGGCATCAACGAGAATTTTCACGTATGTTGTACCATGACTTGCCAATGCACTCCAAAACGGTCAATGACAAACCCATATAGTTCCGACCAAAAAACCTCTGCTAACGGTTCGACAACCGTACCGCCATCAACAAGTTTTTCAAAAGTCTTTGTTACTTCGTCTGCTGTATCGTAAGTAATCAAGAACGAAATATGTTCACCTGTTATCGGTGCTTCGCTGCCATCTGTCAATGAAAATGTCATACCACAGATAATAACTTCCGAGTGCATAACATTATTCGGCAACAATCCCTCCGTGTTGAAGTCGGGTGCATCTTTTGCATAAAAGATTTGCTTAACTTCCGCTGCCAACGCTTCTTTGTAAAAAGCAATGGCTTCATCACAATTTCCGTTAAAGTGGATACATGGTGTAATCATATAAAATTTGCTCCTTTAATTTTGTTTTGTTAATGCCGTAAAATCTTCTCCATAGCCTTGCCCTTTGCTAACTCGTCCACCAGCTTATCCATTTGGCGAATCTTCTTCATCAATGGGTCGGTGATGTTCTCTACCCGATGTCCGCAGATAACGTCTGTGATTTTTTCTGCGTTCGGGTGAAACGCCGGGGCATCGGCGAAAAACTGTTCAAAGTCCACATCGGCGGTTAGCTGTGATTGTAAGCCCTGTTCATCATAGCCTGTGAGCCAGCAGATTACTTCATTAACCTCCGCTTTCGTTCGGTCTTTACGTTCCGCCTTTTGGATGAGCAACGGATAAACCTTTGAAAACTTCATTTTGAAAACTTTATCGTTGCTCATTGTGCCATCTCCTTGTCAATCAGTCCTAATGCAATCTTCAAAGCCGAGATACGCCGTTCAAGAAGTCCAGCCCTTATGAGGAACGCCGTGCTGATTCCATAATCCCATATTAAGACCTCGCCCCTCAACATCTATCGCACTTACAATTCAACTAAATCCGTTATATCGTCCAAAGAGCAGTCCAAGACACCGCATATCTTAACAAGTATATCTACAGTAACGGTTTCCCCTCGGTTCATTTTTGCCAGCGTTGATACGCTGATTCCGGCGTTTTCCGCAAGCGTTTTTTTGTTCATATCTTTATCAATCAATAACTTCCACAATTTCTTATAACTTGCCTTCTTCATGCAAATACCTCACTTCCATGCTCTTGGCTGGTCGTTAATGTTCATCAGAGCAATTATAGCAAAAGAGTGAACGGATTTCAAGTAGTAAATTGTGCGTTCGTGCAATTTATTTCTCTTTCATCTTGTAATTAACACCATCATCATGTATAATAACCTCATGATGTTGCTCGATGAGCAGTATGTTTCAAGGGGGCACACCGATGGCAAGACAGCAAACATTTATGGATATAGTACATAAATCCTTTTTCGATGAGATTGAAAACAGGGTTTCCTTGTATGTTGAAAAGAATTACCGAGATATGGAGTTCAACTCCTATAAAGTAAGTACCGTAGACGAGGCTCATGTTCAAGATGTCAGCTTGCACCGCATTGTTGCTTATGACACCTTTGGCGATGTGCTTTCCTTTGATGCCATTGCTGTTGCCGAAATAGAGATATACCAAATAGACCGTAACAAGGATTTAGAAGATAGCCTCCAAAAATGGTTTAGGGTTTCATGCTCCGTCAAGGTTGATGACGGCTTTACTGATTTTAGGATAATCAATGTTGATGACGAGTACGACCACAATGTAAACAATAGCCAAGACGGTCTGGACGATAATCTTAACCCAATTATTAGCACCGCCAATATAGAACGACACGCAGAGAACATACTAAGCTATGTGTACCCGGAGGCTCTTGAAAAGCCAATGAGAGTAAACGTAGAGTTGTTTGCCGAGCGGTTAGGCTTGAACATTATCCGCAAGCACTTATCACGCAACGGTTCTATCTTCGGGCAAATGATTTTCCACCCGACAAGCGTTGACTTCTTCGATTTAGATAAAAAGGCTTTCAGCACCTATGAGGCAGACGGCGGCACGATTTTTGCCGATGATGAAATATTCTTCCTCCGCAACTTAGGTAGCTGGAATAACACAATAATCCATGAGTGCGTCCATTGGATAAAACACCGTAGGCACATAGAGTTAAAGAGGGCAACCGGGGCTGTTGTAAGCCGTATTTCATGCCAAGTCACAGAAGTACCGCAAGATACTAAAACACATAAACGTACAGACACCGAATGGATGGAGTGGCACGCGAACGCCCTTGCCCCAAGAATACTCATGCCTCGCAAGCAGTTTAAGCAAAAAGCCGATGAACTGATTGCGTTTTACAAGCGAAACAACGGCACGGACAGACTTTCTGATGTTTTGTCCGCAGTTATATTTGAATTAAGTGATTTCTTTGAAGTATCCGTGTTGTCTGCAAAAATACGCATGATGGATGTAGGTTTTGCAGAAGCGGTTGGCGCATTAGAATGGGTTGACGGTCAATATGTACCTACACATTCTTTTAAGCCGGGTACTCTAAACGAAAAATCCACTTACGCCATACCAATGTACGATGGGCTTATAGAATCAGCATTTAACCCGGCCTTTTCCGAAGTTTTGAAAAACGGTGATTTTGTCTATGTAAACAGTCACTATGTTATCAACGCTCCAAAATATGTAACGACAAATGACTTTGGCATAACGGAAATGACGGAGTACGCCCTCGCCAATATGGATGAGTGTTGCTTGTCGTTTGAGCGTTCCACTCGCCCCAATCCCAATTACAATGTAAAGTTCTATACCGAGTGCATCCTGTATCAGAGTGCCACATCCAAAACTGTTACGGAGTTAAAATACAAACAAACTGATAACGACAAGGATGTTGTCGCAATAGCGAGGGCTGTTCGTGCCGAGTTTGAAGATGTAAAGGATGCGGCAGAAATAGCAAAAGATTTGCCCGGACTTTTTAGTAAGTCGCTGGTAGCCGTTATGAAATGGCGTAAAATTACAGTTGAAAAGCTGGGTGAGAAGGCTCTGTTAGACCCAAAAATGATTCAACGTATGCGAAATGAAGAAAACCAATCATGGGAATTAAACAAAGTGGCTGCGTTGTGTATTGGTTTACAACTGCCCCCTGCACTTAGCTACACTTTAATTGAAAAAGCTGGCATTAAGATTAGACCCGGCGAAGAACACTTTATCTTCTATCAACTGCTTACGACAAGATATAAAAGCACTATATACGAATGTAATGAATTGTTAGAAATCATGGGCTACCCTCCACTAAGTAACCACGAATAGTCTTTGATGACAAAATAATTGAATTATTTTTATCCGAGCCGGACAAATTTTGTCCGGTTCTTTTTTGTTGACAGTACGGCGTTACCGTCCGTTAGCCTCTAATTTTCAGTTTGCGAAAAGCTGATTATTAGGGGCTTTTTTACGTTGTAACCGGACAAATTCTGTCTGGGGAATCTTGTCCCAAAAAATCTATTGTTGGCTCATACCCCGCTGTTTAAGCGGATTCTTAGGAGGTATGAGCCATGAAAAATTACGCTCAGAGCGATTATTCGCTCAACAAAAATGCAAAGGGTATCATCTACCGCTTTGCCGACCAAATCGTAGAAATCACCTTAGAGGATTATCTGCGTGAAAACCCCAACAAGACCCCGGTAGACTTCGCCGAACTCAAAGCCCTGTCCGATTCCGACTACTACGAAACCGACCGAGCCGATTATCGCCAAACGTGGAAGAACACATCCCTCAACACGCTGGACGAGGACGAAATGCTTGTTTTTTCTGCTCCATCGGTAGAGGAAGAACTCATTGACCAACGAGAACAAGCGGAGGCTTACGCAAAAATGCAAACCTCGGCTGCTTTTGCGTTGGACAAGCTGACAGATGTACAAAGACGGCGGTATCTGATGTATCACGTTCGCGGACTGACGATGAGGCAAATCGCCGACAAAGAGGGTGTTTTACATTCCAAGATTCAAAACAGCCTCGATGCCGCAGAAAAGAAAATAAAGAAATTTTTAGCGGATGCGTGAAATAGGGGGTACAAACCGCGCCTTTTTTCACGCTCTATGAGAGGACTTTATCCTCCAACACACGTTCCTTGAAAAACACCGCCGACACCGGCAGTCATATACAGTATCTCAAATACAACCAACTGTGACCCTAACAGGGTAAGCGACAGGGGCAACCGCCGCCATGACCGCCGTAAGGCGAGAGCGATAAGCGGAAACCTCAACAGGTTCTTGGTAAAGCCTGCGCCACGACCCACAGTAAGGTGATAATGATACTTTTGCCCAGCCACAGCAAGAGCGTTAAAAGCGTCGCACGCAATGGGGGCAACTCGGCATCAGTATGCGGAGAGTGCGAGCCTAATCCTCATGTGGGACAGGCTGGCATTATGAGGCTTAACCCAAAGCCGTTTGAGATATTCCCAACAGTCGGGGGTGCGTGGCAAATACGACAACAAAAAAATTAGAGACACCGGGCAGGAATGTATCTATTTCACTCCTGCCTGTTACTGTGATTTTTTAACTCACAACTGAACCTACATTAAATAAAGAAACGGAGCGTGAACATCATGCAAGGCGAAAAACAAGAGCGAAAGAAAATCAAAGAAATGACCCTGTGCCGTTCCTGTGCATCTGATTATAGGAATAGCGGTTACATCCTTGTCCAAAAGGGTTTTCAAGAAAGCAAGGAATCTTGCGACTACTGCCACATGAGGCAAGGGCTTACCTATGGCGTTTTCACAAAGAAGTAGACCTTTTACCAAGTTGGGAAAAGGCTGCTCATATAAGATTGGAGCGGTGCGATATGAAGCAAAAACAAAAAACCAATGTGAGGGTATCGAAATTCAAATACAAGTATGCAGACCTTGCCTGTGATTACTGTTTAGATAAAAAGCGGTGCATACATACGATATGCCCCCACATCATGGACTGTCTTGACGATTTGAAACAGGATAAAGCATTTCTAACTGCGGTTGATGATGCCGAGAACTGCACCAACAAGCACAAACGGACACTTCTACATTTGAAAGCAACCATGCAAACATGAGCCTTTTCCCAAGTTGGGAAAAGGTTTTTGATTTTCGAGGAATGTAGACAAACCGTGCAAACATAACCTTTTATAACAGCAAAGGGGGCTGGTTTATGAATATGACACATAACAATAATTCATTAGTAGACATCCGCTCGGTTTCCGTTGACAAAGCCCTCCCACGAGAGGCTCGGATAGCGGAGTTCGTTAAACAAATAAAGAATCCGTACAAATTCAAGGTCGGTAAATTTACCGTGACAGCCAAGTATGCTGATTCGGGTCTGACTTTGGAGGACTGCTTGATGCAGATGATTAGTTAGATGAAGCGTTGACAAGATTGACTTTCCCATAAGGGCTGCGGCACAATAATTACATCATTGTGGAAAATGATTGTGCAAGCCCTCAATCCTTGATTTTCGGGAGAGTTACGAATTTCAAGGAGGACTATTCATGCAAGAGATTAAGTACAAGGCGATGAAATACATTCGCCTCTCACACGCCGATGAAAAAGGCAACCAAGAAAGCGACAGCGTTGGAAATCAGCGTAAGCTGATAGACGAGTTTTTAAGCAAACACCCCGAAATTGAAGTTGTCGGGGAAAAAGTGGACGATGGTTGGAGCGGTATTTTGTTTGACCGCCCCTCGTTCAAAGAAATGATGGAAGAAATCGAGCAGGGTAATGTAAACTGCGTGATTACGAAAGACCTCTCGCGTTTTGGGAGGGAGTACATTGAAACAGGGCGTTATTTACGCCGTATTTTCCCTGCCTACGGAGTTCGGTTTATCGCCATTAACGATAACATTGATACTCTGAAAGACAGCGGTGATGACCTTTCCCTTTCTCTAAAATCCATCATAAATGATGCCTATTGCCGAGATATATCTATAAAAGTGCGTTCAGCCCTTGCAATCAAGCGTAAAAGCGGTGATTTTGTTGGGGCTTGTCCTGTTTACGGATATATCCGTGATGAAGATAGTCGCAACCAGCTTGTGGTTGATGAATACCCTGCCAGCGTGGTGAGGGAAATATTCCAGTTGAAACTGGACGGACATAGTGCTGACCGCATATCAGATATGCTCAACGAGCGTGGCATACTTTCACCGTTGGAATATAAAAAGCATAAGGGATTGCCTCATGCCAAAAAAGGGTTTGCCGACAGCGAGGGTGCAAAGTGGTCTGCTACGGCTATTTTCCGTATCTTGAATGACGAAACCTACACAGGCACGTTGATTCAAGGCAAGGTTAGCACACCCAATTACAAATTAAAGGAATTGCAAGTCAAACCGGAGGACGAATGGCACAGGGTAGAAAATGCTCACGAGCCAATCATCAGTAAGAGCCGATTTGACTTGGTGCAGAAAATAATGAGGCTCGATACTCGCACATCACCAAAGAGTAACAAGGTTTACACTTTTTCGGGCATTTTAATCTGCGGTTGTTGCGGTACTCGTATGACACGCAAGACTGTACCATATAAAGATATAAAGTATTTGTACTACTTCTGTCCGACAGGAAAGAAAAACGGCTGTGTCGGTTCTGCAATGGTTAAGGAACAGGAATTGCTTGACTGTGCATTGGATAGCGTGAAATCCCATATTTCCAATATAGCCGAACTTGAAAGACTGCTGGCCACGCTGGATGCTGACCGTGTGGCAAAGGAACTCGCCAATAATCTCACGGCACAGCTTAGAGAAAACGATACGAGGCTCTCTAAAATCCGTGAGTTTAAGGCTGGCTTGTATGAAACCATGTTAAGCGGTGATTTGAGCAAAGAGGAATATAAATCCCTTAAAGCCAAATACAGCGAAGATGCCGATGTGCTAACCCAAGCCAATGCAAAGCTGAGAGCGGAAATAGAGGACACTCTTTCCCTCAAACATGAGCGTATGGCGTGGATGGAGCATTTCCGAGCGTTTGAAAACTTACAAACTATTGACCGCCGTGCGGTTATCTGCCTTATTCACAGCATCCATGTTCACAGTAAGACGGAACTGGATATTACCTTTAATTATAAATCTGAATATGAAAATGCCCTCGCTCTTTTAGAGGGTACATTAAATGAGGCTGGTCGTTCGCCTGATGGCGAACTGCTCGCCCATGCGACCGGGGAGGTGGCGTAATGGCTCGTAAGAGTAGAAAAAACGCTGATGCTGTCATCACCCCTGCTGTGTCTGTTCCGATATTTCGTGCCGGTGGTTATGTACGGCTCTCTGCCGAGGATAAAAAGGTTAAGGGTGATTCAATAGAAACCCAACAGGCAATTATCAAGGCGTATATAGAGGAACGCTCAGACCTTGAACTTACGGAAATCTACATCGACAACGGACTGAGCGGACAATCCTTTGAAAGACCGGCGTTTAACCGCATGATAGAAGATATGGAAAGCGGTAAAATCAACTGCTGTATCTCGAAAGATTTATCGAGGCTGGGGAGAAACGCCATTGATACAGGCTATTACATTGAAAAATACTTCCCGACAAAGAGCATCCGCTATATCGCCATCACAGATGATTATGATTCTGCTGACCCTAAAAGTGGCGGTGTCATGGTCAATCTAAAAAACATGGTGAATGAGCATTATGCCTTAGAAATCGGGCTTAAAATAAGACAAACCAAGCAAATGAATATCCGAAAGGGTAAGTTTGTTGGTAGGCTTGCCCCATACGGTTTTATGAAGGACAAGGATAACAAGCACCAGCTTGTACTCGACCCATACGCCGCTCCCATTGTTCGGGCTATGTTTGAAATGGCGGTAGAGGGTAAAGGTGTTTCGGAAATCCTAAACTGGCTTAATAACAATGGTGTTCTGCCGGCCAAACGATATTTCCACTCCATAGGGCTTGCTACTGACAACGACATTGATGGTAAGCATACCAAATGGAACAAAGGCGCTATCTATACAATTCTTAAAAATCGTGTCTATTGTGGCGATATGGTGCAGGGTAAATATCATACCCGAAGTTATGTGCAAACGAAATTGCCCGAAGAACAATGGGTTATCATTGAAAATACCCACGAGGGCATTGTAAGCCGTGAACTGTTTGCCGAAGTGCAATCCTTGTGGACGGAAAACCCAATGAGTAAACGCAAAACGTATGGCAACAACATCTTTTTACGCAAGGTTTTTTGCGGTCATTGTGGGTATTCCCTCAAACGGCGTAACGGAGGTAAGAAAACGCCTGTTTATCAGCTTGCCTGTTCATCTCGCTCAGTATATGGGCTGGATGCCTGTGTTCCTGTGAGTATCTGCGAAACAGATATGAAAGAGGCTCTGCTGGAACTACTGAACAAGCAAGCCGAGTTGTTGGGTGTCGGCAATGTCACCCAAGCTACACAGGAATCAATCGAGCAGACAACGCTCAAATCAGAAATACGACAACTGCAATCTGACATCGGTAAAAACAGCCACTTCCTTAAAAGCCTGTATGAAAGCCTTGTTATAAAGGACATCACGCAAAACGAATATAGGGAGTTAAAGGCTGGGTATGAAGCGAAAATCAATACTTTAACGGCAACGGAAAAGGATTTAAGAGATAGGCTTGTTGCGGTAATCGCCAAAGAAAGCAAGACCGCCAAAGCTACTACGCATTTGAGTGGTGTTCAGCAAATATCGGACTTGACCGCCGACAGCTTAGATAAGTTGGTTGATAAAATCCTCGTCTTTGAAGATAAGCATATAGAAGTACAGTTTAAGTTTACGGACGGCATGACAATTTCAAATGAAACCACGGAAGGGGGATGTGTAGAGCATGGCAGTATCAACAAAGCTGGCTGATTCAAGAATTACGGCATTATCAGCCGAGTATGTCATAGCAAAATATATTCGTCTTTCGCTTGATGATGGAATCACCGACAGTCTTAGCATCCCTCATCAGCACATGATACTGGATGCTCACATTGATGAATTGGAAATCCCAAACGCTACAATCATTGATTTTGTGGACAACGGTTACACCGGCACAAACATGGAACGCCCTGCACTCCAAGAAATGTTGGACTTAGTGCGGAGCGGTCATGTAAATTGTATCGTAGTCAAGGATTTTTCGAGGTTTTCGAGAAACGCTTTAGAGAGCGGTTATTATATAGAACAAGTCTTTCCGCTTTATCACATCCGTTTTATTTCTGTAAGTGACCGATTTGACAGCAACGACTATATCAATGACACAGGCGGTATTGATGTTGCTTTCAAATTCTTGATGCACGAATATTACAGCCAAGACCTTTCCAAGAAAATATCAAGTGCAATGCACATTAAAAAAATCAAAGGCGAAAACATTGTAGCAAAGGCGATTTACGGTTATTACAAGAGTGACGAGGGCAAATGGGAGCCGGAGGAGTTTCCTACACCTCATTTACCACACGGCTCTGCTGGTGTTGTCCGTGAGATATTCCACTTTGCTCTTGATGGAATCCCACCAACCGTTATAAAAGATAGGCTATTTGAAGCTGGCTACCCGACACCACAGGAGCATCTTGAACTAAAGAGAGGCAAGGACATTGTTCCCTTGTGCCGCTGGGAAACTCGCAGGGTGAGAGAGATACTCGTAAACGAACAGTATAAAGGTTCTTATATATCGGGTAAGCAAGAACAAAGAACCATTGGCTCTCATAGTTGCCGTTGGACTGATAAAAGTGAATGGATTGTTATTCCAAACAGGCATACGCCGATTATCAGCGTAGAGGATTTTAACAAAGTACAAATCCTTATGGAGCGATTACTCATGTGGGGTACAGCACCTAAAACCCAAGTGGAAACTTGGAAAGATGAAGTAATAACCCATGTTGACGAGCATCCTCGCCAAAAGAGCCAAACGAAATATCCCAAACGCAGACGAATGATGAAGGGTGAGTTTATCGCTGCTACCCCGATATATGGTTATACCAAAATGGATGATGGTTCTTGGGATATTGACCCACAGGCTGCCGAGGTTATCCGTAGTATCTTTGGTTTCATAAAACAAGGCTTTACCGAAGTTGAAATAGCAGAACGCTTATCTGCTGACAGACAACCCATGCCACGAGAACACTTGCGAATAGCAAAAGGCGATGATATTGAACTGACTTGCGAATGGAAAGCACAGAATGTACGCAACATTTTGGCGAACATCCAGTATACAGGGGCTTATGTATCGGGGCGAATCCTCACCAATGCAGACACCGGCGTTAAGTACCGCCCTCCGAAAGACGAGTGGATTATCATCCCCGACAAAAACCCTGCTATCATCAACCAAGAGTTATATGATGAAGTGCAAACGATAATCGCCGAAAACAAAGTATCACGCCGTAAGAACAAACAGCCACGAGATTATCTGCTTCGTAGCAAGATTAGATGTGGTTGCTGTGATAACGCAATGACCTACGACCCACTTGTTGAGCCGGTATTCCGTTGTTATCAAACTGCATCCGACCCATCAGCACTATGTTACAAACTGAAAGTGATTGTATCTGAACTTGATGAGGCTGTACTGGACATTATCCGCAAACAAGCCGAGGTCATCTTGAATACCACAGACTTGTCCGACCTACGCAAGACAAGTGGCAATGCACAACAGATTGCCGAGTGCGGAAAGCGGTTAAAATATCTTATGGAGCAACGCCAACGATATTATGAGCAATTCATCACAGGCGAAATTGACCGTCAGACCCATCAGAAACTCAAAACCGACTGCACGGCACAGATTGAGCGGTTGAACAATCAGCTTGCGACATACAGGCAGTCAGCCAATGACCAACAAGCCAATCAACGCACCGCCGATATTGCCAAGTCTGTTATGAACGAAAGCACTTCAATAAAAGAGGTTGTTGATATGCTTATTGAAAAAATCCATGTGTTCCCCGATAATCATTTGGAAATCACATGGAAGGTATCGGGGTTTACTCAACAATAACTTCATAGGGGTAATCGCCGCCTATCGTTATATAACGGCGATTATCCCTTAAATCATCCTTTAAGTCCTTTTTTCTTATACGCAATCACGAATAATACGGTTAAAACAGCTATATTTATGCCAATGACTAACAAGGGTCTATATAAGCTGATGGAAAAATCGTCTACGATTACGTTTATTTGTTGTGTGTATAAAACATTTGCTACTCGCGCAACGGTTTCGTTAAAACCGGCAATCATCGGTGTAAATCCGACCAACATAGCAATGGGCGTTCCAAGTGCGGTTGCCGCTTGTTGGTTTTTAGACATCATGCCGATTGTTGCTCCGAGTAATATAGAGGTTGCAGTTCCCGATACCATAATAGCCAAGAATTTCAATATTTCTGTTGTGTTAAAATTACCTATCAAAGCAAATGCAATAGATGTAATCACCCCGGCAAGCAAGAAAAATCCGCCAGTGCCGATTAAATATTGATGAGGTTTAACACCTGCAATTACAAGGAAACGTAGACTTTTACGCTCAATATCTTCAGCAATAGCCCCCGATACAGCGGTTACAAGCCCCATACCCGCAAAAATTGCCGCCATCATTGTAACAAACATATTTTCGGGCACGTTAATTTCTGAATCTTCGCCTATCAGTAGCGTCATAATTAAAGCTACAGCAGGAAAAATAATGAACATAACCAATACCATTGGATTTTTAAGCATATCCTTTGCTTGCTTTGTAAAAATAGCTTTTATAATTTTCATTCCAATTCTACCCCCGTAAGTTTGATAAAGACGGATTCCAAATCCGGCGTTGTTTTGAATGAATTATGCCGTTCGCAAATTTCAACAGGAACGCCTTGTTCAACAATTTTTCCCTTGTATAAAAGTGCGACATGGTTACAAAGTTTTACGGCTTCTTCCATGTTGTGTGTAGTTAAAAAAACCGTCGTTCCGTTATCACATAAATTTTTTATCAACTGATGTATGCCTTTTGCTGTAGCAGGGTCAAGTGCGCTCGTCGGTTCATCAAGGAACATAACTTTTGGCTCTTGCAAAATCGCTCGTGCCAACGCTAATCTTTGACGCATACCTTTGGATAATTCGTCCACACTTTTTTTAGCCGCACTTTCAAGTCCAACCGATTTTAATGCTTCAAGAGATTTTTTACGGGGGATTCCATATATCTCCGCAAAGACATTAAGATTATCAAGACAACTCAAACGGACAAACAATCCGTCCGCGTCAAGCATAAGCCCCGTTTCAAGCATTGATACGCCTGTACTGTAGCTTCCGCCGTCAGCTTCTAATTGGTTAGTGAGTATGTTAATAATCGTTGTTTTTCCCGCGCCGGAGGGCCCCATCAACCCGAATATTTCACGATCTTTTGCTTCAAATGTAACTTCGGTTAAAACCTTTTGTGTCCCAAAAGATTTTACCACTTTGTTCATGTTAATCATTTATTTTCCTCCTGCTCAAATGGGTTGTAACCCAAAGTAGTATTAAGATAAATTATTAAAGCTGTTCCAATAAAATCTGATGCCGATAATAAATTTTCTTTCCATTCTTCAACCGCTTCCCCGTTATTCTCGTTCATTTCGATAAAAAAATCATTGAGTTTGGGGAGTAAATTTATATCGCCGCCTATAAACTCCATTGTCATATCCCACCACGATTTTGCAAGAATTAAACATTCCTCGCTGTCTGGTGGTATATCATCTTTTTTTAACTGTGTAATTTTTTCAACTAAGCGATTAAAATTATTCATAAAAACGATACGGCTTTCTTCATCATGGCGACCAATAAAATTATTTACCAAATCATCGTCAAGATGTTTTGCAAACCGATAATGTTCATTCTTTGATTGCAAACTGATGATGATGTTCGCGTATTTCTTAAAATCTACCGATTGCATTTGAAACACTTCTTCCTTTAATGCTTCTACCGCTTGTAAAGATTCCGATAAATTTTTAATCTGTTCGCGTACATTGGCGGCGTGTTCAGTGAGCATTTCAGCCACATCAGTAGGTTTGTCGAGGAAAATCATACGATTTTTAATATCAGTAAGTGAAAAGCCCAAATATTTCAATGACATGATTTGATATAGTTTGACTATATCTCAGAGTGTCGACAAGCAACACGCAAAACCCCTAAAAAGATTGAAGAAATAGGGGATTTGTGATATAATGATAACGGTGATGCTGAATGATGGGAATAAAGAATGCGATAAATAAAACGCA
>Ga0123353_10004918_pt1 | contig 17396 bp, 4 predicted proteins | sample TergutLab28metaG_3_FD_92763 | JGI IMG/M metagenome (GOLD analysis project Ga0123353, IMG submission 92763) | Labiotermes labralis P3 segment gut microbial communities from Petit-Saut dam, French Guiana - Lab288 P3 | ecosystem: Host-associated > Arthropoda: Insects > Digestive system > Gut ...
TGTGTGGTGTGTGTGTGTGGTGTGTGTGTGGTGTGTGTGTGGTGTGTGTGTGTGGTGTGTGTGTGGGGTGTGTGGGGGGTGGGTGGGGTGGGGGTGTGGGGGGGGTGGGGGGGGGGTGGGGGTGTGGGGGGGTGGGGGGGGGGGGGGGGGGGCAAAAGAGGTTCTTGAGTCTCGTAACAGTCTGCAACCAATTTATTTTCATGTATGACAGTCGACTAGGTATTTCCTATATTTTAATTAAATTTTAATGCTTTGGATTAAAACACACCTTTCCAAATGTTATATTCAGTCTGACACAGAACAGCCATTTGTTGTGATGTGAAATTAAATTGATTCTGTCTCAAACCAAAAACAACCATTCCTCAAATGTCAGATTGAGCTTGACAGCTAAAATGAAACTTTTATGTGGGTCAGTGCTGCACCCTCAGCTAATAAAGATGTATAATAAAAGAAAACACAGCAATTTGACTGAAGCCATTAGCATGCCATAAAATATTCCTTTCACCTTTATAAATAAAAAGCAGAAATACCTTGATAAATGTTAAATTGGATGACAATGTGGCTTAACTGGAGGCCCCCAAGAATTACTCCTCTGATTCTCTGCTTAATGTAGTGTGCCAAAAATTCATTTCTTGCTAAGACAAAACACTTACAACTACAGCCTGACAGGATTATAGTTTTACAGTATCTCATGTACCCCCATTATGAAAAAATAATCTGTTACTGCTGGTGGTTTTGTGCCACTTTTTCTATTGAAGCATGTTTTCTGTAAGTGGAAATGCTAACAGGCTACTCAGAATGCAAAAAATCACTCTGCTGTTCATTTACTCACTGTTTTATAAAGGCTGATTTGCACATATTACCTGTACTACAGCTATTTATCTCAATAAAATTCTACACTCTGACATAGTTTATAAAAAAGCATTATGTAAGTTTCACGCAACATGATACAAAAATGTTATATAGATATTTAAACTAAAGTACATGAAAATACTACATATTTTGTTTCAAGAAATTCCAATTATTTTTATGGTTTAGAAAAAAAGAACATAGTCATTGAACATCTATTTAAGTCTTCAATGTCACTTTGATTCATTCCAACATTCTGAGAAACATGGCTTGGTCTGATGTCAGACTGTGGCTGATTTTTTTATTTGGGGGGGGGGGGACCCCCACACGCACGCATGCGCACACACCCACATGCACATCTACATGCACTATTCAATATGGACCTCAAGTAGTGTCCTTGGGCAAATTCAATCCAGCATTCAGAATATCATCTGTCAGTTCAATGACTGAAGAGTTTAACAATTTTAAAATTGAAACAAAACAAACAGAGGAAGGTAAAGTGTCACACATTAAAGGAAATGCTTCTTTGATCATTCTGTACCAATACTTTGGCAATGTCTGAAGTAAATACAAATTACACAATATTTGTATCTGTTAATAATTCCTTCCTAGATCCTGCTGGTAGCAGCAATAATGGATAGAAATATCCACCAACAGAAGACAGACAGTGGTTCTATAAATCATGCCTCAATCCATTGGTTTCATGCAAATGTCAAGATGGAACAGTTTCATCATGTCCACCATTCACAGACATGCCAGTCAGGCATGCAAAACTATTTCCAATAGAAAAAAAAGAAAAAACAATATTGGTATTTGGGTATTTCCAGGATGACTGAAAGTGGTATTATCAAAAGGTTAGAATATGTATTCACCTGCTTTGTAGCACACATAAATGCAGACAGCAGTAATATACAGATAGACAACTTTCAGCCATTAGACATATGGAAAAGACTCACTGAATTTCTGCCAATTTCTTTAAAATTTGAAACCGTTTTGTTTTTTAATTTCACTACTTGTGAATAACATTTACAAACAATAATTATTGTGATCATTGGCATTGTCTTCTGCCCCTAAAACATACGCAGGATTTTCTTCAAAGCACAGAACGTTGACCATCTTGGTTTCTAAGGCCCTATCTGTGAGACTCACATACATATACATGTAATTATTTTGAGTGTCGGTCTAATCAGCACTGTAAATATAAGGGTTAATAAAACATGCATATCATCTCAAAGACCTGTTACAATTCATTTACGGGCAGGGAATCAAATGTCTTACCAAATGTCTGTTCAAAGGTACCTGGTACCAGCATTATCACTTAGGGTTTGTGGTCAGTTCAGATACAATTCACATATTTGTTAGGAGAGTCAGCCAGGGATAGACACACAACATTCCAAAAAAACATAACAGAAAATGTATCAATAGAAACCTCTTTCCATGCCTGACTCTTCTCTGCTCACTGACTGATGCCGCTCCCAGTCACCAAGCACCAAATCACCTGGTTGGTGATAGAAACAAAATAAGAAGGATTCTTTAAATTGCTGGGATTCTGTCAGAAACCAGCAAAATATAAAAGTGGCTAATAGTGCTGCTAATTCGCTGATATGAGATAATGTGCTAATTACTCTGCAAGTTGCAAAGAATTAAGCTGCACTGATGACTTTCTATATTTCTGAACATGATGCAACTGCATATATAAAACAATACTTTACAAGGCCACACATTACTGATTTAATTTTGGGAACTGACACTGATAGTAGAACCAAGCAAACTTTATATTCAGATCTTCATCTTGAAAAAGTAAACAACAAATGAAAATTAAGCCATGCATTGTCACACTGTTGAAATAAACACAGCGAATTAATAACTGAAACAAACATCTATTGCAACGGGTAAAATAGTATTTTTAAGAAATTTAATAAGCATGCATACAAATAATTCAAATATACAGTATACTCATATTTACTTCAAAACATTTCATCATCATTCCAACTAAAGAGAGCTCTGTGCAACACATTTTCTTTATGTACCTGCAGGGAATGTATAACATGCAGAACTGAACCTATAGGAGTTAAAGGAATAGGGACAACAACCTTACTGGTATAACAACAATGCTGTGGACACATGGAACAAATTCATAAGAGTAGCGACACTGTTTCACTTGTTTCTCTTGGAGCATGTAAGTTCACAATGAACATAGGAGTACATTGTACAATGGACTCTGAGGTCATGGTTTTGCTCCCTGAATACAAAACAAGCAAGCTACTGCTATATGAAGTCCAGCATTTTGATAATTAGGGGGAATGAATGCTGAACTTTCCAATTCACCAAACTGAAACCAAGATAATCTGAAACATAATCATTTAATGTGCACGGTATTATGGTTGTTGATCTAAATCAATTGTTCCCAAACTTCCTGGACTATGATAAAAAATTTGCCACTAATAATACCTCTGGACAACTAAGATAAAATTTTAAAGAACTAAAAAGAAAACAGATATTTTATTATAATTTTTAAGACCTTCCTGAGGAACTGCATCTTCAGGTTGGAAACCAACGTTCTACAAAGATTATCTTGGTTGCTCTACAGTATTACGAAAGGGCAGTTAGTGGGAAAGTCTACCTGTTAGGTTTGGGGTGGTGGTGGTAATTCCTTGCTGGGTGGTGGTAGTAACTACAGCCCCAGGGGTAGGATGGATCATGTGACGAGTGACATAGGTGTGATGAGTCACCACCTCAGGAGGAGAGGAGAATGATTCTGCACCACCAGTAATGGAAGTCATAAGGTGTGTATAGTCAGACTCTGGGACATCCTCTCCAGAGGCCTGTTCATTTTCTCCACTAGAAATGTGTCTCAAATATTTTTCTAGTTCAGATCCCATTAATTCTGTATCTGACATGTCCTCTGAATGGATCACAACTCGACGCTGAACAACACGCTTGATATGAACGTTGCCCTCGCTGTCAACTTCTTCAGTTTCAGTTACATCCTCACCAGGGGCAAAGCGTTCTACATATTCTCTCAATGCCCTTTCTGCATCAGGCCCCCGAAATGATACTTTCCTTACTTCTGGTGGCAATTCAACAGTGTGATGTATAATATGAGAGAATTCATCCTCTTCTGATGGCTCAATAACTTCTGTAACAAAAGGTTTTCCTCTACTGCCATTCCCTTCATCAAACCAAACTCCCCCGGAACGTGCAGCAGCTGCAAGGTCAATTGCATCCAGCCCACCAGCTCCTGTTGGGTCCAAAGTGTCTGTGCTGGAGACCATAGTGTTAGAACCTCCACTAGTGAAGCTAGATGACATGACAGAATCGGTTTCATACTGGTATGTGGCATGAGTTGCTGTGGAACTGGAAGGCTCTAAAGAATCTGTGCTACCAAGCATCATATCTGATCGGGGTGGTGGCACATGTCCATGTTCTCCACTATTTTCATCCTTTCCAGATGAGCTGAGGTCACCTTCACGACCACTGGAACTGCTTTGATCATGTCCTCCAGACCCTGAACCTTGACCTTCTGCATGCCCTAACATGGACACTTCTTCTTCTTCTTCAATAGAATCAGTCATCGCTGTTGCTCCTGCATTGACAACCACACCAAGTTCAAGGGAGTCTGTAGATGTAGCCATTATGGCAGAGTCAGGTGGTAGTTCCATAGAGTCAGTCATAATATCACCTCGGCCAGACAACTGTATCTGAAATTCAATGGAATCTGTGCTGGCAGTCATCACATCAGCAACAGTCTTAAGATCCAGTGAGTCTGTGCTGGCATGCAGAGCACTTGACCTATCTTTCATATCCAGGGAATCACAGCTGGTACGCATTACATCATCACCTGCTTCACACCATCCAGCAGTCATTTTACCAGGGAACAAATACATTGGCTGGTCAAGATCAAGTTCAGGCACACGCGCCACTTCTTCTAGAGAATCGCCACGGCCCACTGATTCTGTCACATCATCTTTGGGGTCAACAAACTGCTCAACATTTGACTGAGCCTGTCGAATTATCTCATCAATTTCAAACATTCTTTTCTCATAGTCATCAGAATCAACACTTTCACCACCACCTTCTCCCAAAACTCCTCGTCCATCACCTACAGACATGGTCTCACAGCTCTCAGACTCAGACACCTGACTCTCATGGCCTTCTTCGATTTCTGATAGAAGTGCTTCTTCCTCCTTGGCTCGGGTCTCAATCTTGGCAGCTTCAATGCAGGCTGTTTCTAGGCCTTCAAACTCTTTCAGGGATGACAATGACACATCATCACCCTGACCACTATGACTGTATCGCTTGTTGTTTCCATTCAAAGAATCTTGAGAGCCGTGTGATCGTTTACGTGCAGCCTCCAAGGCAATCTGATGCTCCAACTGCTCAAATTCTTGCAGTGAGCTCATGGACACATCATCATGCTCACCAGAACGAGTGAAAAATTTCCGTCCTGCCAGGACATCATATTCTGGAGTGCTACTGAGAGACTCCTTTACACTTCCAAAACTGCCTATTGATCCTTTGTAACTTCCCATGCTGCCGACTTTGCTACTGCTTTGGTCAAAATCATTAACCTCTTCCTCTTTAATATCCTCTAGTGGGCCACGTTCAAAATCCATTTCATAACCGTACCCAGAAACAGCAGCAGTTGCTGCAGCATCACCTTGAAACTGCATCTCAATCCATTTTTTTCCCGCCTCTACATCTCTGTCATATTCACCCTCCCCTCCATTAGGGCATACTTCTTGGGTGCGAACGCCTACAGATTTCTTAGTTACAGCTGCAGTTGGAGGGCTGTCTGAATCAAATGGAAATGGACCCATATCTTCTCCTGGTTCAGGATAATACTTAAGTTCTGTCATGCGTGTAGCAGGTGCTGGAGGTGAAGAGATCAGTTGATCTTCGCTTGAATCGTGCGTTTTCTTCAAAACTCGAGTCTTTTTCTGGATCTGGACACTCTTTCCCTCCATATCATGTTCTTCAGCTTCTCTACCAACTTCCTCAATCACAACATATTCGTCAGTTATATCTGGTTTTTCCAGCATCTCAAAGGAATCACTCTCTGGAGACTCAGATATGTGCGAAGCTGTTTCTGCCTTAATAACTTCCTTCACCTCAGATTCATACACAGTTTTGTCTTCAGTAGTGGATGCTTCCTCCATAGACCGCCACTCAGTACGTTTATCTTCTCGGATATCTTCAAGCTCAGGTTCCTCACCAATGTAATCATCACGTTCTTCTTCTTCCAAAACGTATTCTCGACCTTGATCTGTCTCAGTCTCTGAAGAGGCTCTACTTGACATAGATGCTGGTGTCTGGGGTGTAGACTTAGCCACTGCCACTTCCTCTTCCAATTCTAAATCAGGGTAGTGGAAGCCGTGATCTACTAATGGGGTCATATGTTGGGTGACTGTAATGTCTGGTATGGAAGCTGGAGAAGTCATTATTATTTCTCGTTGCTTCTTGCTTTCCTTCAGAACCCTGTCGCACGTCTCTAATTCATGCTTCTCTGCAGCTGGGTCCTCAGGAATGGTCGCAGGTAAAGAAGGAGGTACAACAGGGTATACATGAGGAGTCATCTGAAATGCTGCTTCTGCTTCGGCCATATCATCCTCACGATCAGAAAGAGGCTGCTCAACCACGTTACAGGCTTCAACATACTGCATTCCAGTGCGCTCTTCACGGATTGGACTCACATGAGAGGCATATTCTACTGAACGACTGAATGCCCCTGAATACTCCATTTCCAGCTCGGTTACGCTTGCTTGGGCCTCAGAAGAGAATTCGGGTGTATCGTCTTTGATCTCGAATTCGTCAGCTGGCTCAGGTGAAAGGGGCCTCTCTATTGGATCTTCAAGATCTTTGCCACCCTCTGAACACTGTTTGAGCAATTCAGCCAGTTCTGAGTCAGGACGATCATCAGAGAAGCCCGAGGACATTGGACGGTACCCTTCAGAATCTGACTTACTAACTTGAGACTGTGGTCTACTTGTGTCAAGTTCGGCCTCAGGATCTTCTTCAATTCCCACAACATCTTCCAGCAAAACCCTTCCTTCACGCAGGTCTCTATGAAAGCCTTGGTCTGCCTCAGTCTGGTAAGATTCTTCCTCTAACCTCTCAGCTTCATCAACATCCTTCTTCTCATCACTGCATACCTCCTTCAATGTAAGCGGCCCTGTTTCCGTATATTTATCGCTTTCAGCCATATCTTCAACTCCTTCAGAAGTGTCAACTTTCGATGGACTAATTTCAGATAAAGGTTCAGCTATCTGCGCTGGTGTCACAGATGTAATAACTGGCACAATCGCAGGTTTGAAACTACTTGTGCTTTCTTTGCGACGATGTCCCATGTGACGTTTCCGAGAGTCGTCATAGTCGTCGTCATATTCAGGTACATAATCAACTTGTGTGGGGCCATTACTCTGAGGGAAGTCATCTCCACTTTCTCTTTCTGTTGTCTCATTCTGACTAACATTGTCATCATCTTCCAGGACAGGAGTATGGCATTGTGATGTGACTTGGGTACACACACTCTGAACACCATACTCGTCCACAGATGAAGTGGTTATTGTTACAGAGGACAGGTGCAGCTCGCGGCCTGAAGTCGATGTGGGGTAAGTGCACGTTCCGGAATCAACAAACTGCGTTCCACTGAGTGTTGCTGGGTCTATTTCCTCGAGGCTCAGCTGTTCTGATGTACCTGAAACTGTTAACTGCTCAGAGGTGACTGACGCATCCATACGTTCAGAATCCGCCCTCGAAAGTTCTATCACTGTCCTGAGGCCTGTGGCTTCAGAAGCACTAGAAAGACTCACACTCAGAATGCTACCTTCCTCAACACTCGAACCAAACTTTTCTTCCGTAGCGGTTTCAGACAGAGGACTGTCTGTTATAATAGGTCTGGGTTCTGGTTGGAAAATCATCTCATGAGATCGCTTCATGCAGTGTGGTCTTTCATCTCCTCCTGATTCATCAGTTAACAGAGGAGGAATTTCCTTCCTCTCAGGAATATCAGCATCTTCGTCCTCCGACCCACCCATATCTACCCCATGATATTCAAGAACTTCAGATTCACTTATTAGTTCAAAGGGACTTTGTCGACCATCATCTGTCTGCGAGGTTTCAACTTTATCAAAGCCAGATGCATCCAAAATACTTGAACAGACTGCATCAGATATATCTGAACCAGTATAGGTTTGTGACACGTGCTGACGCGGTGTTAGTTCTCCACAGATGCTGTGAACAGGCACTGCTGTGTCGTAGGTGTCTATTTCTTCCCCTGTTACGGGAGGATGGGATGTCAATTCCCGACGTTCAAAGTCTTCGTCTTCCATGATCAACGTTCCTGAGGCTCCTTCCATATCCTTCTCTAATTCTAAGGCAGAAGGAACGAGAGTTTCTGAGGCCTCACTGGAAATTTCGATACTAGCTAGGTGACCAGAACTTTCAGAGTCCAGAGATTTCATTGAGTCGCGAGAGCTTAAGGAGCTGACGGCTGTGTGGTATTCATGAGATGTAGAACGAGCTGAAAGTTCTTGAGATGTCAAGGCAGATTCGTATTCAGATGATCCAGCGGTAGCAACTCCTGCCATTAGGGCTTCAACATCTGAAGAGCAAGGGCGACTAGAAGTGCGACCGCTTTCTGAAGTCTGTTCGAAGGAATGGTAATGACTTTCACCTGAACTTGACCAAGCTTCAAAGTCAGCACCTGAGCGCCTGTCCGTACGCAATGTTGCACTACCACTTCGCTCTCCAGAACTAGATGATTCGACATCTGGTTTGGAATGGCGGCTGTGTCGCATGACGACAGTCGCCTCACTAGAGTCAGGCCGTTCAATAAAACGCACAGCTTCCACCTCATTCCGACGTCCTGATGATGATGATGAATCTATAGGTGACTTCGTGGACTCGTCCTGAGACACAGACCTCTGTGACTCTTCGCTCGATGTTCGTTTGATCTCCTTCTCTATCACACGGACAGCTTCGTTTGACAGTTCTATGTCTTCAGTCAATGTCGGCATAACCTGGTCCATTCCGGCTGCTTCCGGGACACCAGAATCAACTTTGAAACTTTTCCTAACTTCAAATTTTCTTTCCGTCTTCATCGCTTCTTCAGTATTTTGTTCTGATCTTGAAATCTCCGTAACATATGTCTCCTGTTCAGTACTGTCTTTTCTTCCAACAAATTTAGCAGTCGACAATTTCTCAACCTTACTTTCTCCAGCCAAACTAGAATCGGTTTTTCGCCTGAATTCAGTCTTCAACTCACCATCTTCTGTGCTCTCTTCCACTGTTGTCTCTGTCTCTACCCACTTTGCTGTCGCAGTTTGGCCTTGTACAATATCTCGTTTCTCGTAAATAGAACCGGAATGTTCTTCTTCCCATTTACTCTCAATCACAAGCTTTTCCTCTTTTGTAGCTTCACTACTTTCCTTCTCTTCAGCAATTCTCGTTGCATGAATAACCCCGCCTTTTCTTTGTGTTTCAGTTTCTGATACCTTACTCATCAAAGACCGATCCTCATCATCTGAAAAGGATGCAAAAATACGATGCTCACCCGTAACACCTGCATCCTGTCTCATCATACCAATGTCTTCGAACGTAGATTTCTTTGTTTTAATATCCCGTTCCTCAAGGACATGTTGCTTACTGTCAATTATTTCCTGCACACCATCCTTGCCAACAATTATCTTTGCTCTCTCCGAGTTTCTTGAATCTCCAGTTATTTCATCTTTCTTAGACATAGCCACGTCAGTGACATGACTTACTTTTCTGCCGTCCTTTCTGGCTTCAGTGTAGTCAGCAGTTGCACTGACATCTTCAAAACGCGATTCCTCAATGCTTTCGCTAAGACATTTTTCAAAACTTAACACTTTGAATTCGAATTCTGAGGGCGACTCTTTCTTCTGAATCACTTCTTCCTTCTTCTTATGTTGCTCGATAAGCTGTTCCTGTGCTGCTTCTAAAGACTCGCGTACTTCAGCCAAAGTTTTCTCGACAACTTCTTCACCTTGCAGCTTATAGCTTACAGCTTCGAGTTCGTTGTCATATTTCGTTCGACCAGCTTGGCTGTCAAGCGGTGATAAATCCGTTTCCACGCCACTACTGCGCAAGTCCTCGTCTGTAATCTCCATGCTGGATGTAGTTGTGTCCGTGCGGGCCAACTTCTTCATTTCTTCTCGGTGTTTGCTGGCCAGGACTGACTCTATGAGCTGAACCTCACGTGGTTCTAGTTCCTCCTTGCCGGCCAGTTGTCGCAGATATTCGGTTACCTGTGATTCGGCAGTCTCTGGTGGCGGAACGGGTGGGGATGTTGTGTCAAGGATTAAGTCACTTCTTCTAGCGACCTCAGCTTCTATGCTGTCGACAACTTCTTCTGCAATAATTCGGGCCTCTTCCTCTGACATTTTTAACTGTGCTTCACTGATTGCAACGTTCTCCTCCTCATCCTTTTCAGCTACAATTTGCTTCTCAAGGGGTATCTCCTGTACTGTCTCTACAGCCACGGATTCTGCCTGTTCTTGTACTGGAACTTCCCACACAGTATCGTGAATATGTTCTTCTGGTTGGTATAGTGGATGTTCCTCAGGTGTAACGTCCGATTCAGAAGCTGTATCCTCGCTTTCTCCTTGACTGTAGCTATCTGAATGTTGTTTACCAGACAAAGTTACAGTAATGGATGCCACCCCATCATCATCTATTCTGCAGGACTCCATTGCTTTTATGTCCTCCTCTATAACACGTTCCTTTTCAGTCTCTTCAATTTCACTCTTGTCAACGTGTACCTCCAGCGAATCAGATGGTTTGGTAACACTTTCAGTCTTGTAGTGTAGCATCTCTGCTAATTGATCACTTATCTGTTCCTCTCGCATTTCTGAGATCACGTCGATATCTGTCATCTTAGACATCACTTCCATTACCTCCGTCTTGGATGAACCCTCTTCTGCAACAGAATGTGTCACTGCACCTAAAGGTTGAGGTGCTGTTGCATGGACCTTACTCTCGAAGACTGTTCGTATGTCTTTGACTGCTTTCCTCTCCTCAGTATCATGTACCTGTAAGTCTGACTTTTTTACCTGCTGCTCTAAATCTTTATCCATGCCTTGTTCTGTATAGTGTGTAGAATGAGGCCCGCTAGAAATGCGTGTGTCCAGTACTTCATGTTTTGCACGAAGACTTGAACACGAATCTGGAATTACTGTTGCTTCTTGACCCAATAAAAAGGACTGTATTTCAAAATCTTTAGCTAAATTCTTTACACTTGGAGCTTTGGTTTCAGAAACTACAGTACTTTCTCGGACACCTATATGCTTAGTCTCATCTTCGGTTTTGTGTCTTGGCTTCTGAACACACTTCTCTGGAACGTCGGCGATATCTCTGAATTTTACGTCAGTTCCATCTCGTAATTTCGTAACTTCTGTGGTAGCACCGACGTAATATCCACCTTCCAGTGAAACGTCTTCTTGGGTTTCCCTTCCTATGTGTTTGATTGATGTCAGAATGTCCTTGTCCTTTGGAACCAGAGATTCTACATTTTCATAGAGTTCATGGCAGAGTATATCACCACGTGTCTGATGGCTCACTGCTCCTTCCTTATCGTCTGACTGCTTGGCAGCACTTTGGGTGATTGCCTTATGTTCAGGTGAAGCTTCTTCATCTAACTGCGTCATAAGTTGTTCTACAACCATTTCCTTCTTGATCTGAGCCTCAAAATATCGTTTTTTGGCACGCACGCTTCCATTTTGATCAAACGGAATGAGATCTTCAGTAGGTAAAGATATAGATCGTCCATAAACCTTCCTCGATGCTGCTACAGGCAAAGTTTGTTCAAGATTATTTTCAAATAGTGCTCGTTTACTTGAAATTGTGGGAATATCTTCACTGCTATCTAGAGAACCAACAAGACTTGAGGGCTTGCTGCTTCCATCGTCATCTCCTACAAAGGCTGTATTCTCATACGCTAAAGGTTTTTCCATGCACTTGGCAAGGTATTCTGCCTCCGAATCACTACTACCTGCCTCCTCCTCTTCAGCATGAGAGTACTGCTGGCTGAACACCGCAACTGCAGACGGAGCTGTAGTTGGGACACCAGTAATCTGGCTCATTGCAACGTCTGTGGCTTCCGTTTCAGAACCTTCACGATCTGAAGTGTCCGAGGAGCCAGTGAACGTGGACTGCTTGCTCACTGAGGCTGGTGGAGGATGCATGCGGATGGTAGAATCGCTAAAAGTAGTGGTATCCGTATCACTTTCTGCCTCTGATTTTATTATACCACTTTCTTGAAGCACTGTTATCAATGGTGCGGGAGTAGGTACTGAAGACCTTGGCTTGGGCACGGGTGGTGCTACTGTCTCCTGACTCTGAGCGCGAAGTTTGGGGACTGTTTCAGTGGCGGTCTTTGCTGAACCTGTCATTTGTTCCCAGAACTTCTTTCTATCTGAATAACTCTGGATATCTACCTCAATAACTTTCTCTCCTTCAGATTTTACAGTATCAGTCTTTGAATCTTCTAACACAGCTACGGCCTCAGAAGGGGATATGCCAACACTGACTCGTTGAACTGGTATGTGGGATACAGGGGCAACTTCATAAGCAAGTCCAGGAGCTACAGGCTCCATTTGGGATGCCTGGAAATGACAGGTTTTGTCTTCATGGAATTGAGGTTTTGGAACAGGACGAGGGCTTGGAGTTGGGTGTAGGATGAGGGGCTCCTCCACCCTGGGTTCCTGGCGATCCAACTCTGTTGTTAGTAGTCTGGTGCTCTCTAGAAGAGAGGGCAAGTTGGTTAGTGGGACAATATTCACTCTCACACAAGGTGTTACGTTAATATGTACAAGAACAATAACTGCTGTATCTTCTGTGGTGGCAGCCACCTCCCTCTCCCCTTTTATGCATGCACGCACGCACCCACACACATAGATATTCATATACACACATAGCCAAAGCAACTCATCCATGTTTGTAAGACACAATACACCTGCCTGTACCTGTTACTTGCATGACATACTCTTTAGAATATTAGTTCCTTTCATATTCTTTCATGAGAAACCCAGTCATTACTGAATAAAATGGTCTAAATGTGGTAATTAAATTTAAAACATTGAAACCAGGATAATGACAGTTCAGAATCAGATATTACTACACACACGTAAGTCAAGTGATCACAGTTCATGATACAAATCAAGAACACAGAATTTAAGTGAGAAAAACTGAAAATAATAAGAGTATAGAAATCTTGTATGACTTGATGCAATTTAACTTTTTATGAAATAAAAATATGCTTATCAATGTATCAATGGGTACTTCAAACAAACAAACAATTTGAAAAAGTGGAAAGAATAAAATGGACATAAACACATAAATTAAGAAACAGCATCAAATACATACATTTGCAGACACACTAGACATACCATTTAGTAGAATTTAACGTTCAATGAGTAAGTTCCTACACTAAAGAAATATGTAATGTATACAATATATCCACATGTGAAACCAGTGACTGAAAATACATAACCATTCTTTCACATAAAATTAGAAATCATAAACTGAAATCTCCGGGTTTTGAAAATACCGCACATGTTGTGTCACTCAACGAGACAAAGGAAAGGATCTGTAAGAAAATTGTCTCAGAAATATAACAGTGAGCTATGCCCAGTTAGGTAACAGAGGACGAGAAAACTATGTAAACTGATGTGGCAGTAAGAAAATGAGTTTTCTAATTATAAAAGTCATAAACAGCTACTCTACATTCATTATGGCATAAATGCAGATATTTAGTGCAGGGCATTTGCTTTTATACATTAGCAGACAGAGTTTCATACACAACAATTATAGTGATTAGAACACCTAATTTCACACACACTAAAGCAACAAAGTACATCAGTAGACAAAAAATAACAGTGCATTGTTATGTAGAAGCCAAAGTTGGAAAAGTAAGATTGAAAGATTATGTCTGTATTCCTATGAGGAGCAGCTTGCAATTGTGTAAGAACCAAGACCACTTTGAATTTGCAACTGTCACTGCATAAGTGTACTTTCTAATAAAGAATCTGCTGTTGTTTGCTGTTACAGGAAAGTATATTGCCACTTCTATGGTTAAACTTCAGGCAGCAGAACACCTCCAGAACAAAGTATTTCTGTAAATGAAATCACATATACATGTTACATGTTCACACTGAATGGCCATGCTAGTTGCTTCCCACTGTCAGAAACTCTCCTGACAAAAAATTCTTGCTGTGAATGTAAGGTACAATAACATACGCTGAATCCCATCAGTATTGTATTTCATTATTGCATAACAATACTCATTTCAAATGAAAATATATGTATCAGAAATAAGGACCACAAATACAAAAAGGTACAAAATCCAGCGTAATTACTTTATGAGAAAATGATGTAGCAACAATGGCACTGATATCTGAATTCAAAATGTGCATCATTGGTACTAAACATAGTACGTTGTTAGTGAAAGTAAAAATGTGCTGTACAACAAGTCAGCAATTCCCAAAATGGTGAGGCCATAGCCACAACACCTGAATTTGGAAATCACTGAGCACAGTATGATGTTCAACATGCATACACTGAAATCACAACAAGCTCATATGCACAAAAAGACCTGTTCAGCCCTAACAGAATGACCTTCTTTGATAGAGCAGGATAGGTGAAACCAAATTAGTCATTTTTGTATTATTTTTAAATTGTGAAATGATTTGCAATGCTAAAGTTCGCCACATGTTAGTGACACTAATCTTATCTCATTACAGTAGATCACACAGATTTGAAGATTTCCACTTTCCATACATGGTAGATGAATATGGAACTATGAATGCTGCAGAGATAATTTGTTGTTAGTACAGTTCACAGTGTTAATCACACCAAGCATCATATTCAGAGACTGCTTCTACAAAGTATCCCAAACATTTGCTTCTAGAAGAAATCCACTACATACCATCAGCAAGGGGAACTGCACGACTCACCCAGAGGACTCTGCTCAAGGCTACAAGGTTCCCGTTTAATGTGAGGGCCTGAATACACATACAAGCATGATCTGCTGCTCTGGTGCAATCTACTAGCAACATTTGGCAACCTACACAGACCTCTATTCTCACTGCTGTTAGCCTTCTGGTCTGCCTTCACTGCCACATGACTATTGGTGTACACATTCTCATCACTGCACCAAACAGTAGTGTTAACTTGAGTCTTTGATTCTACTTTTGCCTGCGCTAAGAAATATGTTAAGTATGGAAATGTGTCAGCATCCAGTTCCGTACAGGAATTATTTTCAGTCAATAGCTGCTGGCTGAGATCAACTTCATGAAACAATTCACTCCTGTTATCCTCCCCGTCACTTTCATCCAATGCCTCTTCACTTGAAATGAAAGAGTCAGGGTCCGTCTGGTCATGAACGAGCCACAGATCAAACTTGAATGGATCGAGCAAGGTGGTATCAGGAGTGTCGTAGCAATCGATCACAATCTCAGGAATTGTCAAGCTACTGGAGTAGCCCAGAGGCTTGTCTTCATCATCATCAGCAGCAGCAGCCACTGTGACACACAACAACACACATGTGTCTTCTGATCGTCTACATTGCCCTGTCATCTGATGCGTGCCTAAAATGTGCAGCCATTCTGTTCTGAGCAGTACAATGGACTGTCATTTGTATGATGTTTAATTATAATTACATACTGCCCCATTCTGATGTTCAGGCAATCAGAAAGTGAGAGAAGAAAGAAAAAGAGCAAGAGCAACAAGAATCTTACTGCATGAGAAGCAATGTAAGAAAGCAAGACAGCACAGAGTGGCACTACAACACAGCTTCTCTCCCTGTCTCAGTCACAACTAGTGTACTTGTTACTAAAAATATTCTTGGCTCTTTGTATAATTTTTGATAATGAGAACTGTCAAAATATTGTACACTTTCGTCCAAATACATACATGCACCTTATGACTTTCTTTACAAGGATGATAAAAATTTTAAGAAAATGGTCATACCTCTTTTACATACCAGTTGTTAGATTTTACCTATATAAGCCTGTTAATTTGTCCTCTGACATATGTGGGTTGAGATACAATAGTAATTCTGATTTCTTGTCGCCAAATATGATATCCACTGCCTATAATCACAGTAGTGGTACTACTTATATAAACATGTGGCAAAAGGTATTCTGTTAAGGGGCTGATAAGCACCCTGTTCTACAAATTCCCTGAAGTTGATAAGTTCAATGCCATCACCAGCAATCAGGCCACACTGAACATTATTGCAGACTAATAAAACCAGTTCAGATGCTCAAAGCTAATGCCTTTATGAATTGTTTAATATTATCTTCTTCTCTAAAGCAAGTCTGTGTAAGTTACAGAGTTTATTACATATATATTCAAGGTGTTTAGTTCAAATCTGGGTCAGGACAGAGGCTATTATGAATGGAGTTCTTATGTTTTACTTTAGTCCCTCCAGGTAAATGAGATAGTACTGGCAGTTCTTGACTAACATAATATTAAAAGCAGGGTTTGCTCCCAACTAATGCACACTGTTTGATAAAACTTGTGCATGGCAATGGAATGTTCTGGTATATTATGGTAAGAGTGAGACATGTTTGTTGTACGTAGGTAGATGCACTACTTTTCATTCAACCTTTGTATATGAGTTTATCCCAGTGGTCCTCCTGGACATCATAGATTCCTTCTTCTGTTTGTCAAGTGGCTTTGGTCAAGTTCTTACATTTTGTATTTAGCTTGTGCGCAAAATAGGAGTAATGAGTGGCAAGGGGCAGGAGCTATCATTGATGGTAAAAGTAATAAATGTAGAAATTGTATAACATTAAAGCAGCCTGGGACTGTGCTTCAGTGGTATGAGAACAACAGAAAGATATGTGATGATGTTTATGTTACTGGCCTAAAGAAAGTGACATTAACTTTTGGATGGCATTCATGAATCCATGCAAATGCTGCCAAAATTACAGCAACTTCTGCTAGATCTAAACCTCCAGAAATAAGCTGGTAATTAGAGTCAAAACCTGTAATTACGTGAAGCATGATAACATACACTGAAAACCACACAAAGAAAAATTCATCAAAAACCTCATGGAAATATGTTTGAAGACTTAAAAAAAAAAGATCTCCATCCTGAAGCCAATGTCAAATACACAGCATGTCTAGTTTCAGATGTCTTGGCTGCTGAAATGTTATAATATGCTTTTAAAGAAGTTGGGTTATAGAGCCAAGGAGGTGTCTGGCATATGTTAGATTGGCTTATTTTGGAAGAGGACACCTACAAGGGCATACATTCCCAAGGAAAAGTGACCAACTCCAGGTTCCAAGGGAGCAAAGTCTCAAGTGACTGTGATCTTAGGTGGCAACATTAACAGATATTATAAGCTGAAGCATCTTGTCATCCACCAGGCACATAGTGCTAATCAGTGAGGAGATTCCTCAACTATTCCCCTTCTGTTTAATGGTGGTCTATGATGAAACATAGTACATCAGACCCATTTTTCACTAAACAGTTCTACCAACAACAGCACCAAGAAACAAAACAAACTGCATGATCAAAA
>Ga0123353_10004919_pt1 | contig 17396 bp, 14 predicted proteins | sample TergutLab28metaG_3_FD_92763 | JGI IMG/M metagenome (GOLD analysis project Ga0123353, IMG submission 92763) | Labiotermes labralis P3 segment gut microbial communities from Petit-Saut dam, French Guiana - Lab288 P3 | ecosystem: Host-associated > Arthropoda: Insects > Digestive system > Gut ...
CGGTAAGGAACTGTCAGAGTCAAATGGTGCGGTAGCACCATTCTGACTCCTGACTCCTGTATTCTGCTCCACGGAATGCGATAAGGCTGAAAATGGCATGTTAATTTCTGGCGAAAGCCTTAAAAGGGGCGTTGTGCGGTGAGAAATCCTTCTTGCATGTTCATGGGTGTTCCCGTCTTTTGACGGTGTAACGATTGCCGTTCTTGCCCTTAACCTTTCATCACATAAAAATATCGCTATGACAGACACGACCACAACCCATCACGCTTCTGGCAACGAGGAGAGTGCATATCGTCGATGGATGATCTACAAGAATTTACTCCAATCACGAGAAGCAGTGGACAAAAATATTTCGGAAAGCAGTATAAACGAAAAGCTGTGTACGCAAGAATTTATTCTGGAATTGGAAGAGAGAATCAGAGGATGGAAAAAGGTTGCCGAGGAAGGATACCCTGATGCGCAGGTTCAACTCGGTGAATGCTATTACTTTGGCGAAGGTGTTCCCAAAGATATGACGGAAGCCGTGAAGTGGTTTCGCAAAGCAGCGGAACAAGGAAACGCAGATGCACAGTGCCGACTGGGCTTGTGCTATGATACGGGTATGGGAGTCCAACTGGACAGAACCGAAGCGACAGAATGGTATCGCCGAGCCGCCGAACAAGGGCATACGGATGCGATGCACTTGCTCGGTGGTTCCTACTACAATGGATGGGGAGTTCCCAAAAACAAGGAAGAAGCACTCAAGTGGCTGCATAAAGCGAGAGAATCGGGACACGGAAGTACAATTATGTTGTTGAAACAGATGGGAGAAATGGAAGAGCGGCATTTCGATGATTGAATGATTGACCATCGAGGAGACAAACCGTCACCCGCTTTTTGCTCCCTTACTGGGTGGGCTCGCCCCACACGGTACTCAAAGAGAGGCATTCAATGCAATGAAGCCGCTCTCCTCTCACGAACTTCTCGACGCCACCGGCTTGTGTTTGTTGCCAACAGTGACGAAAAATGATACAATACAAGACGAACTTATGACTACTGCCATTATCCTTTTACTTCTCGTTATTGCTGCGGCACTTGCCTTTGAGTACATCAACGGTTTTCACGATGCGGCGAATGCGATTGCGACCGTTGTTTCCACTAAAGTATTGACGCCTCGAACAGCCATTCTTTATGCGGCGGTTCTCAATTTTTTCGGGGCGTTTGCCGGCACGCACGTCGCCAAAACAATTGGCAGCGGCATTGTGGACAAAATTGCCGTTTCGCAGGAGGTCATTATTTGTGCGCTTCTAGGGGCGATTGTTTGGAATCTCATCACTTGGGTGTTCGGTATTCCTTCCAGTTCTTCCCACGCCCTGATCGGCGGACTTTTGGGTGCTGCGATTGTCCATAGCGGCTTCGGAGTGGTACACGCCAAAGGGTTGATCGATAAGGTCATTATTCCCATGTTTGCGTCTCCGCTTGTCGGATTTCTCGTTGGTTTTTCGGTGATGTTGACCCTGCTCTGGATGTTTGCCAAAGCATCGCCGGAGAAGATCAACAAAAAATTTAAATTGTTACAATTGATCTCCGCCGGGGTGATGGCGTTCAGCCACGGCTCGAACGACGCACAAAAAACGATGGGAATCATTACATTAGGGCTACTGACCTATTGGATGACGCTTGGCTATTCGGGACCACATTCTTATTCCGTCAAAGTGATACCAGTGGCGGGCACCGTAACGATCAACCTGAACGATTTCGCCAAAGCCGACGGTTCTCACATCAAATTTGAAAAGGACGTTGCCTACGTGCTTTCTACAAAAACCGGCGGTGAAGACCCCGCAAAAATCGAATTCGCTTATAAAAATGATAAGTTTACGTTTGCGTCCGACTCTGGTGTCGATGTCGATGGTTCGATGATCACGTTCACAAACCCACTCTTGCAAGCGGAGGAGGAGTACACATTCACGTTGAATTTGTACAAATTTGCCGTTCCTATTTGGGTGATTTTTATCTGTGCAGTGACAATGGCACTCGGGACGGCGGCGGGCGGATGGAAAATCATTAAAACCCTTGGGCACAAGATGATCAAGTTGAAACCGATTCACGGGTTCGCCGCAGAAACAACGGCAGCGAGTACGATTTTGACATGTTCGTTCTTCGGCATTCCTGTCAGTACGACGCATATCATTTCGACGGCAATTATGGGAGTCGGCAGCACGATCCGGTTCTCGGCGGTCAAATGGGGACTGGTCGGCAATATTGTACTGGCGTGGTTCTTGACGATTCCGGTCTCTGCCCTCGTTGCGGCAGTGTTTTACAAGTTGTTCGTGGGGTAAGGCTTTCGCTCGAAAATGGAGGAGTCAGTAGTCAGGAGTTTCGCTGGTGCGATTGCGCCTTCTGACTACTGTATTCTTCCACTCACACCTCAAAGCGAATCTTTTTGATTGTTTCTTCTTTGACCAATTCACGGAGCGTGTCGATGAGTTCCGAGTGCCGGAAGGAGAGTTCTTGAATGAACGCATTATGTGGCACTTTGATCGTGAGCGTTCCCCGAAAGAGTTTTTTTACGTACGTCACTTCCGCAAACTGCTCGCCAACGGCTTGTCGCCACGCTTCTTCAACTTGCTCCAAGTTCCGGCGGTGGTGCAAGCCATAGCGCACCAACAACTGCGGCACAAGATCGCCGATCTTCGAGACTCCGCTACTGGCTGAACGTCGGGGCTGTTTCATGGTTCGGTAGGGGGGAGTTAGAAGTTAGGAGTTAGAATACGCAAGCGGAGTCGCAATATCGTTTGCCAAAGGTGCGGTAGCACCATTCTTTACTCCTTACTCCTCATATTCTTACTCCTAACAAAAAGCAACCTGCTCCGGCATACCGCAGCATCGTCCGCCTCCGCCACCGCCTGAAGGTTGCCCAGAAGGTTGGACAAAGGAAGGAGCGAGGGCAAAGAGAATGAAGATGATGAACAGCAACGTCAGCACCAGCATCCCCACCGTGTAACATCCGAGGAGCAGGTAACTCGTGTTCGTGCTCGCCGCCTGCCTGAATGGCGGGGCAGGCGGATAAACCGGTGGATTGCCCGTCGGATTGCCGCACCGGGCACAAAACGCCGCCTCTTGTGGTAATTCCATCGCGCATTGGGGACAGTTCATGTGATGTTCTCCGCATAAAAATACTACTGGACGCTTCCGGCAGGTTATGGTATACTGCCCCAAGTCGGTCATTGGGTTTTTTCACTTTGCGTTCCGAGCGATCTTTGCGGTTAAAAAAGAGGCTTCATCGTAAAGAACGCGAAGGGCACAAAGGAAAAAAGTCTGCTTATCGACGTTGAGCAGTGTCGTCTAACGTTCATTTAACCATGATTGCCAAAGAAATCAAGCGAGGCGAAGTTGTCGTCTACAACGGTGCGCCGTGTATCATCGAAGGGCTTAATGTTCAGTCCCCCTCAGCACGGGGTGCCGCAACACTCTATAAGTTCCGGGCGAGAAATCTTGTCACGAAAAATAAAGTCGATATTACGCTCAAAGGAACCGAGTCGCTCGACACCGCCGACTTTCAGCGACGCGATGTCAAATACTTGTACAGCGATGCCGACGAGTGCATCTTCATGGACAATCTCGATTACAACCAGTACGCCATGAAGAAACCAGACATTGTCGAAGAGATGCAGTACATCACCGAATCCCTCGAAGGGATTCGGGCGTTGATTTATAACGATGAATGTGTCGGGATCGAAGTGCCGACGGCGGTCTCGCTCAAAGTCACCAAGTGCGATCCGGCGGCACGGGGCAACTCGGCAACATCCCGTTCCAAACCAGCAACACTCGAAACCGGCTTTGAAATTCAAGTGCCGGAATATCTCGATGAAGGAGAGTTCGTGCGAGTGGATACCCGAACCGGCGATTTTTTAGGACGTGCTTAGGCTTTTGCCGGAAAAATTATTCCGAATTGAGCGAGTGGGGCAATGTCATTTTTTGCCGTCGCGATTTCCCTTTTTTTCTGGCACCCTCCCATATCATTATTTTCTTCGACTATGGTATAATAACGTTCATGCAGATTAATGAACCACTCCTTCCCATTCGGCAGGTGCTTCGCTCTTGCCGGTCGGGACTTAACGAACGTAAATTCGTCGACTCCACCGGGATCGAACTTACCGGCGGGAAAACGTTCATGATGATTCTCATTCTCCGCAAAGTGCTGCGGCGAATTCTGGCCAAAGACGAACAGAACGTCGGTGTACTCATGCCAACCTCCGCCTACGGTGTACTGGCAAATCTTACGCTTGCGCTCGATTGCCGAACGACCGTCAATCTGAACTATACCTTCCATCTCGATACGATCAACTACTGCATCAAGCAAGCCAGTCTCAAGCACGTCATCACAAGCCGGAGAGTCCTGGAGCGGTTTCCCGACCTCAAACTCGATGCCGAACTGATTATCATGGAAGACCTGCGCGACAAAATCAAGTGGTTCGATAAGGTTGCCGGTATCATTGACGCTTATGTTACGCCGATTCGTTGTTTGGAATGGGTGTTCGGCATCGACAAGGTGAAACTGGACGATGTGTTGACGATCATCTATACTTCCGGTTCGACGGGAACACCGAAAGGAGCAATGATTACCCATCGGAACATTGCCGAAAATGTCAAGGCATTTTTCCAGCATCTGAATCTGCAAAAGACGGACGTTCTCCTGGGATCGCTGCCACTCTTTCATTCGTTCGGGTACACCACGTCGTTCTGGCTTCCCGCGATGACCCTTGTCAAAGGAGTCTATCATTTCAGCCCGCTGGAGCCGAAAAAAATCGCCGAAATCGCCAAGAAATACAAATGTACCGCCATCCCGACCACGCCGACGTTTTTGCGGACTTATCTCAAAAATTCCAAAAAGGAAGATTATGAAACGGTGCATACGGTCATCTGCGGTGCGGAAAAGCTGCCCACCGATCTGATTGATGCTTGGGATGCAAAGTTCGGTTTCCGTCCTGCCGAAGGTTACGGAACAACAGAACTCTCTCCTGTCGTTTCCGTGAATGTGTCGAAGGGGCGACGCGCTGACTATCAAGATTATTTGCGAGAAGGAACGATTGGTCGTCCACTAGGCAACTTGCGGGCACGGGTCATCAACAGAGAGACTGGCAAAGTGCTTCCGACAGACACCCCCGGGATGTTGCAAATCAGCGGACCGACGGTGATGAAGGGATATTACAAAGACCCTGAAAAAACCGCCGAAGTGCTGCGGGACGGTTGGTACACCACGGGAGATATTGCCACCATTGACAAAGACGGCTTCATTCGGATCGTTGGTCGGGAGAGCCGAATTTCCAAGATCGGCGGCGAAATGGTGCCGCACATTTTGATCGAAGACGAGATTACGAAAATTATTGCTTCCCGATTGCCGGGCGATTCCGAGGGTGGAGTGGAGGGGGGGGAGGTCGTCGCGGCGGTGTCGGCAGTTCCCGACGAACGTCGCGGCGAACGATTGATCATTTTGTATCGGCGGCAGTTGCCGATTCCCGCAGAAGAGGTTTGCAAGTTATTACAACAAGCAGGCTTGCCGAATTTGTGGATTCCGTCGCCGCGAGATTTTTTCCCCGTGGAGTCGATTCCGATATTAGGGACGGGAAAACTCGATCTCCAGGCGGTGAAGGCACTGGCAGAAAAAGTCGCGGCTGCATCGGCGAAAGGCGACTGAAACGATTTGGTGATTCCTTACGATTCGGGAGTACCACCGAACAGACCAGCGAGGAGTTGATCCTTCTCAGCAGGATCGACGATCCAGCCTCGGCACCGGGACTTGCCACAGAGACATTTGACCGCTCGGTCGGCGGGCCAAGCGTAGTCTATCGTCAGTTCCTCGTTGGGCAGAATATCCCGAACAGCCTCGACCCAAATCTCGGCATCCGCATCATCCTCGAAGAGTGACTCGCCGGACTCGGGTGGCTCCGCTTCTTCCGCTTCTTCGATGGCATCGTCCCCCTCTTCGATGCCGCCGTAAATGCCATCGTCGTCGGTGTAGTCCCCTTCGTCATCAAGGTCCATATCTTCTTCGGTCAGTTCGCCTTCTTCCAAGTCTTCGGACTCTTCGGCATCTTTCTCGCGGACATACTGCATCAGTTGGCAATTCGGCTCGCACGCATGATTGAGATAGCAAAAGGGGGGTGCCGGTTCCAACACTTTGCTATCGCCCGCATCAATGCAATAGTCACTGCCATAGTTGGGATCGTCGATGACATGACCGGACACTCTGGCGATGGGTGTTCCTTTCGGAATAAAGGCGAAGGTAAAGACCCCCAATCCATAAGAAGTTTTTCCAACACGGACACCACTGGGAAACACCTTTCCTAAATCCGCAGGTTCCCGGCGGTGGGCAATCGACTCTGAATCAGTGGACATGGTTGACAAGAAAGACCGACACCGACGGGTATCAAATCCCCAAACTCTTCGTATTGTAACAACTTGCTGCAACAGTGGAATGGGGGCGGCAGCAAAGGAGTGAGAATAGAGAAGTGAGGAGTGAGAATGCGCAAGCGGTGAAGCATTTTCAACGGGATCTGCTGCCGTCTACCGTCTGCAAGCTGCCGTCTATGCTCCGGTGGAAACTTTTTTGAGCAAAAATGACCAAGTTGTGGCGGGAAAAAGTATAACTCCTTCTCACTACTCCAGCGAGTACGATGGCACGGGAATTTGCGGATAACCCATCGACGACTCGGTCATTGTTGCCCGGTAACTGGGGTCTTGCAACAATGTCGTGCGGCGATTTGTTGCCGGGACAACAGAGGGGTAAATCCGAATCTCCCCTTCGTGCGAGGTGATGATCTCTTCCCGCCAGTCGCCGAAAACATCGGCAATCACACGAATGCTCCCCTCGATTCGCGTCTCTTCCACTCTGTCCCCCGACGGAAACTTCACGATCCGACCACCGACGATGAGCGACCGCTGCGCACCGGCATCGCGCCATGCCACTTGCGGAGTCAAACTTCGGCGAGGAAACCATTCCGGCACTTCGATCAGTTCCCCTTGAGCGGTGCGCAGCCAACGATCTTGCTCACTGTCTCGTTCTCCTTGCCAACTTTCATAGCCGGGGAAACGCGGGTCAATGTCGGCACACATCCCCTGCGAATGAATGTGACTCGTCGGATGGTCAAGCCCCCAAAGGATGTCTCCCGTTTTCGCATCGACCATGCAAACAGCGTTTTTCGGCGACCGGGGTTCAATGCCAAACACAATTTCCAAACCGGGACGTGTCGGATCAAGATTGCCAATATACATATTGTCAGGATGTCGCAAGTTCGTACTCCAAAGGAGAGTACCGTCGTCGTCCAGCACAATCGAACCGAGCATAATCTCGTCGCGTCCGTCGCCATCAAGGTCAATGGCATGGGCTGTATGTGCCCCTTGTCCCCAGTGTTCCCGCTGCCAACGATTGTCCCAACGCCATAGTTCTTCCAGTTGGTTGCCTTGAAATTGATAGGCAACGGCAGTCATTCTCGAATAGGTTCCCCGAAGCACGATCAAGCAGGGCGTTTTGCCGTCCAGATAGGCTAAACAGAGTTGATGCCGATTCGACAAGTTGTAGGGCAACCCATTTCGTTCGGGACATTCGATCCGGGTACGCACTTTACCGGTCTTGCCATCGAGAATCGAAATGTATTCCTTGCCGCTGTACACTCTGCCGGTGGAGTTGCGATTATCGCCATCCGCCGTTTTGACGATCACTTCCGCACCGCCATCGCCATCCAAATCGGCAACAAGACATGGCGAATACCAGATACCCTGTTCGATCCCCCAGCCGAGGTCATATTCCCACATGAACTGCCCATCACTACGGTACGCTTGCAATTTATAGGTACCGGGGCTTGCTTTCCAATAATTGATATAGGGATCGATGTTGCTGTTCGGTGTTTTGATGAGGTAGTCCAATGTGCCATCGCCATCCAGATCATTGAACGCAATGCGGCTGAAACTCTCTGCACCCTTCAGCGGAATCGACAGATAAGGTTTCTCCAGTACAGCAACTTTTTCCGAAGAGGCAAAGGGAACTGTGCCGATCGCACGAACTTGAAGCCGATCGTTCGGGTCCCACGGTGTCGTCGTTTTGTACGAGAAATCTGTCGTTTGCGTAATCGGTTTCTCGTTCAGTTTGGTTTCGCTGCCGTTCGGTTTGAGGCGGAATACATCAAAGCCCATATTCGGTGTATCTGTTTTCAGTGAACGCCAGGAGAGATAAAATCCCTCGTTGGTAGGAACGGCGATCAAGCCTCGGTCAAACTTTTCCTCGATTCGCTCTGTTGCCCAGCCTTGTACTTTCTTTCCCAGCTGTTTCACTTCCTCCGCCGTTGGAACAGTCAATGATAACGCACCGACGCGAAAGGTTGTTCCCGGTTCGGCATGCATCACGGGTGCGAACGTTTCTCCGTTTTCGGGAACTGTAAAATAGACGTGAATGTCCGCCCAATCTTCGGCTTCTTCCGCCATTGATGGCGAAAACGTGCCATTCGCAAGCCGCCCCCCGGCAGCAAGCCCCTCTTTCCACGGCAAAAGTTCCAGCGACACTTTTCCTGATTCGAGTTTCACTTGCAACGAAACGGTGTACCTGCTGCCCGATGGTGCCTTGAATGCGGCTTGCGGAATTAACGTTGTCCGTCGTTCCTTGTCGCCGCTCACCAAAAGCGTTTCGTGACCGTCAAAGGTGACTTTATTGTCAATGGACAATGCGTCCTTCTTCACCCCGCCGGCGCGAACAAGCCAATGTTCCGATGGGGTTGCCGAAACAATGGGATAGTCGAAACGTACTCCCTCTTTTGTTGGCAGTTCAATGACTGTTGTCCCTAATTCGGTTTTGCCGATTTTTCGCAAGCGAAGATCGGAAGCGTCAAAAGAGGCTTCGTTCTGTCCCACCAATCGAGGCAAAATCTTGTAGCCCTTTCCTGCTGGCACGATGAACTCCGTTTCCAAAAAATGTTCGGCTTTTTCGCCGCCGGTGGTCGAAACGCCGTGATTCCAGTCGATGATTTTGTTCTCGGCGTCGAATAAACCAGCGGCAACACTGACGCGACCGGAACCGTTGAGATTGCGAATCGTCGCCGAAAACACGAAGGTATCGCCCGGTTCGACGGGGATGTAATGGTGCAGATTGACCGACCAATCTCTGGACGACGTATTGATGATATGGACACCGTTTTCGTGAGTGGTGAGAGAGGCTTTCCCCTCTTCACGGCACCAGATTCGTTCGGCGTTCAGCGCATATTCTTGTGCCTCCGCAAAACCAACAAACGCTTGAAAAAACAGCACAACAAGGATTTTTTTCATGGGGGTCAGCGTGAAAAGAGGGGAGAAACGGCGTTTCCCGATGATCGCCATTCTATCAAACACCCAACATCAAGCAAGTATACAGAAGCCGGTTGGAAATTTCACGGAACTCAACAGTCTGTCGACAAGTTCCGTTTTCTGTCCCTCCATCGCATTTCCGTCGTTCCCGTCTCTCGCAAACACATTCCACTGCAACGGACATCTTGTGCATTTTGCCCATTTTTACGCAAACAACAACCAAAAGAGAGCCGGGGACTGTGTCCCCGTATTGTTGCGAGCGTCCCCGTATTTTTGCGAATGCACTCTCGGCGACACAGTCGCTGGCTCTCTTAGAACGTCACCTTTGCCGCTGCCGTCAAGCCGTTTGTAGTCACCTCCTCAACGCACGGTATTGCTCCCTGCGGCGGCAGCGTTTCCGTTGTCGGAGCGTCCAGCGAAGAGGGTCACGGGAGCGTAGGTGCATGACTCGGCTCCGGGGGCGTCGGCAAATCGTCATCAAGCAGGTCACCGACCCGGATGCCGCTGCCCGACGATGGAGTCGATGTCGGAGAGGTGGAGGGGGACGAACCGCGAATCTCCACGGGGCGTGCGCCGCCGCTGCCCGGCTCCGCCTTCATTGCCGAAAGAGCGTTGGCAGTGCCGATCGGATCCATCGGCTTCGTCACATTGCAAATGTCCTGAGTACACGCACAAGGATTCCGGTTGCAGAATTTGCAGGTATAAGCGTAAGGAACCTGACCCGCCATTCCCGGTGCGTTGCATCCGCACGGGTCCCGGAAACACAATCCACACGACCAACGGAACGTATAAGGACGGGCATAGCCTGCGAAAAGGGATGGGTTCCACGTCGGTCGATAATAGGGTGCCGGATTATAATAGACAGGAAACTTTCTCGCTCCATTGTTGTAAGTATCCAAAATTGGTCTCGGAATCACCGACAACAGACGCGGCTCACGATAGGGATTGAATTCCCCTCTCGGACCGTAGCCATCGTCGGCATGTTCGCAAGGATCGCTCCGGTGTTCCCGGCAAGCATCGCAAGTTCCGCACGGTTCGTCCCCCGCCGTCAAATCGCAGGAGTTGCCCATATCTTTGCTTCGCGGTTGAACACAATGCCGACAGAGTGTCTTTTCGCAGGGAAAACCCGCCAGACACATCTTGCACGTCTTACAAGGTGTTGTCGGGTCCTCGACGCAGAGTGGACATGGCAAGTGCGCACACTGGTTGCAATTGCACCAATCGTTCAGCATTCGTACACAACGTTCCTGTTCCGAAACGCCCGCATAACGGTCAGGGGTTACCGCTCCGGCGGGTTCACCTCGGATAAGATGGAGTTGTGTCCCGAACGTACGCGGATCGGGATAGAGAAATGGCACTTCCCCCCCCGTCTGTTGGGCGAACACCGTCGCCCCAAAGGTCAGTGAAACGAACGAAAAGATAATATGTTTTAGGGACATTGTTCTCAAACCGGCTGAACTGTTGCCCCCGTGCCGTTCAAAACTCCTGCAAGAAAGGGGGGAACTTCTTGCCGAAAGCGATGCTCCGCAAGTATAGTTCACTGATCGCAAAAAACAGATGATTCGGGCACTTTTTCGGAAAACTTCCCTCTTCCAGTCGGTTATAACCGGCACGACCCGCCTATTCTCTACGTAAAACGGGGACAAATTGGACGTTGTCCCGTCATTGTTTTTACCACGGAGGGCATGGAGAACGCACGGAGATTCACAGAGCGAGTCTCCGTGATCTCCGTGGTAAAAACAGCCGGCGAAAGCCTTACTTCACCACCGGCACTTCGTCATTTCCACGCTTGATATAAGGAACTCGGTTCGGTTCCGGGATCAAATTGGTATCGGGAATCTCCCGGACCCATATATTGCGGAATCTGATTTTGTTTCCGTGGTCCTGCAATCGGATCGGCAACGTTGGTTCATGAGGTTCATAAACCGACGGACGATGCCAGAAGGTGGTCCCCCAAAGTTGATGACGGTTGACGACGAGTACGCCATTGTGGAAAACCGTGATGAAGCCGGGACGAAGCACGTAAACCTCACCGCCTTCGATTTTCAAGTCGGGACGATTAAATATCACGTCGTACGTCTGCCATTCTTGCGGCGGACGGCAAACGTTCACGAGCGGCGGAACCTGCTTGTAAATCGAGGCACACTGCCCATCGTAGTACGTGTTGCTTTCAAACGAGTCGAGGATTTGAACTTCGTAGGGTCCGAAGAAGAGACCGCTATTTCCGCGCGCTTGCTCTTTTTTGCCCGCCGCCGCATCCTCAATGGGGGTCGCAAATTCGAGGTGAAGCTGGATGCTGCCGAACTTGCGCTTGGTGGTAATCGTTCCCCTCCCGGGGACGCAGACGAGTTCACCATTTTCAATGACCCATTCCTTGTCCCAGGCGGACATGTCTGTGCCATCAAAGAGGACGATGGCATCGCCCGGTGGATCGCCCGGCTTTGCGGGGGGAGTCACAACCGCTGGCTGTTTCCAAGGGATTCCATTGCGAAAATCCTCGGCAGAGGCAACGGTAAAGGTAAGAATGAAAACGACCAACATGGTGAAAAAAACGGTTCTTTGCAACATCATAATGTTCCTTTTGTTTGGTTGGGAAATGTTTAGGAACACAGCATAGCAAAAAAAAGGACAATTTCAAGCGACCTGATGAGTCAAACAGGTGGCACGAGCAAGTGTCCCTTCAGGCTTTCGCCAGAAAATAATTGGTCGATTTTTCCCTTTCCCATTCTGGCGAAAAAGGAGTTAGGAGTTAGAAGTTAGGGGAGTTAGAAGTCGCATGCGGGGCGGCAACATTTCCGACAAGACGGTGCGGTAGCACCATTCTAACTCCTAACCCCTGTATGCTGACTATCTGCATCCACAGCCACAGCCACTTTTGGGGGCATCCAGCACTTTTTCGATTCGGGCAAAGATTTCGTCAATCGTGCCAAGACCTTCGATCGTTTTGAGCAAACCCTTCTTGCCGTAATAATCGAGAAGTGGGCTTGTTTGGTTGTTATAAACAGCGATCCGTTTCTGGATCGTTTCCGGGGTATCATCGGTACGCCCCTCTTTACGACCCCGCTCGACAAGCCGGGTGAAGAGTTCATCGTCCGGCACCTTCAGTTCGAGGACAATATCCAGCGGCGTTCCCGAAGCAGCAAGCATTTTGTCGAGGGCTTCGGCTTGAGCAATCGTGCGGGGAAAACCATCGAGAAGGTATCCCGACTTGCAGTCGTCACTTTTGAGTCGTTCCGCGATGACTCCGATGACCACTTCGTCAGGAACGAGTTGTCCGCTCGACATATATTCGTCGGCTTGCAAGCCGATTTCCGTTTTGGCGTCTCTCGCCGCTCGGAGCATATCGCCCGTCGAGAGGTGGACAGGTTTGTACTTGGCAACGATTTTGACCGCTTGTGTTCCCTTGCCTGCGCCAGGAGGACCGATGAAGATGATTCGCATAATAGACTGGTGTTTGAAAGTGGTTTAATTTCGCGCTGATTCTATCATGTTCTCTTTTCATTGCAAGGCTTTCGCTTTCGCCGGGAAGTTTTCTACCCAGTTTTGCTGTATCTCTCATTCCGGGCGGCAGAATAGAGAAGTCAGAAGTCAGAAGACGCAAGCGCAGGGGATGCTGCTGTACCGCGTGCGACTTCTGACTACTGTATGCTGACTACTGACTCCTGACTACTTTTCAGCGAACGCCTAATTTTCCGTTTCCAGACTCTCGTCGACCGTCTCCTCGACGTATCGCCTGTTGCGTCTGGGAGGTTCAATGTCCAGTAGCGGCACGGGCAACAGTTTTGGGGGGGCAACGGCGGAAGCAGTGGTTCCCATCACCCCCGGGTCAATCCAGTGTCCGCGATTGTCCAACTTCATCGTTCCCATACTCAAATCCAAGAGCATCCGCTGCGTTTGGTACGCGACCCACGTATCCAGGAAATTGTTCTGGCTGTTCATCAATCCATTCAACGCATTGATTAATTGTGTCGATGTATTGGGGTCGATTTTTCCCCCGCGTTGCGGCGGCTTTTCCATTTCCAGTTGCGTGACATCGACTCGAATCGCACTGACACGCACGGCATTCCGATTGATCTCAAATTCGACCTGTCGCATCTGGACATTTCGTAAGATGTTCCTCAATTCCGCCTGGACCCCGTCGATGTACGTGTAATAGTTCCGCCGTGCATTCTGATAGGCGATTTGGCTGCGGCGGTAATTCATCATTTCCGTATGTCGAGTGAGTGGCGAATCCCATTCCAACCCCACCTGAAGACGACCATTGTCCGCACTGAAACCTCCGTTACCGACGGTCCCCAGCTCTCCCCTGAGCGTTAAGTCGAGTCCCCCTTTTAATCGGTCTGCGGTGATGTCAATTTGCCGCCAAGTATCGACCAGTTGCGATTTTTGGTTCATCCAGTCCAAGCGGTGTTCCGAGGCGACCTGGAATGCTTCGGCTGCGGTGACAGAGACAGGGGTTAATGTCATCGCATCCAGTCTTGTCCGTGTTTGCATGAGCGACAATGAAACCAGTTCGTACTGAAATACGGAACAGACGCGGCGAATCCAATCGCGGTATTCATCTTTTTGCCGCAGTTCTGCAAGGAGTCTCTGTGCTCCCGTGATGGGCAGTTTCGGAGGTTCAGCATTGAACGCATTTTGCGGTAATACTGCTTCGGAAGCATCCGAATCGGTTTTCGTTGCTGGAGAGTTGATCAAATCCGACAATTCCAATGTTTTCAATGCATCCAATACCGATGGGGCGTAAGCGCGGTGTTGAATGATTGTCCGTAATGTTTGTTCGTCTGATTGGGCGATCAAATCAAGGAGCGTGAATGCTGCGTGAAGCCGGGAAAGAGTTTTCGGAATATCCTCTGTCCGTAGTTTGGCAATACGTTTTTCAAATTCTTCGGTATCATAAACACTCGAATCAATTCGTTCGCCGTTCTCAATGCGCTCTGCAAAGAGTGCTTCGAGACTTTTCAAACTCGCTAATCTTTCCGGCATACCCTTCTTCAACACCTCCAAATCCTGTTCGAGGATAGCAATTTCCCCCTCAGTACGTTGGATGATGTTATTGATTGCTTCCCGAAAATGTTCGGAAATCGGTTGGTCCTTTTTCCGGAGGATTGCAAGGAGCTCGCCGAAATCGTCCATCAAGAGGGTGAGTGTGGGGGACGATAACTGGAACTGTTCCAACAGCGGATCACTAATGTCCACCTTCAAATCGGGCGGCAACCCCAGCGAACGAATGTATGTTTCAATATTGCCACGATAGGTATTGTTGCTCCTCAGCAGACTGCTTTGGGAATTCAAGAGGTTTTGCCGCATCTCCTCCACCTGAGAGATGTTGTTGAGTTGTCCCGCCTCAAACATTGCTTGAAAGCGACTCAGGTTTCCTTCCGAAACAATAATGTTTTGCCGCTGATTCTGGATGCGAATTTGTTCTGCCAGCAACCCATAAAAACCACCGGAGGACGACGGAAGATTGGACGCACTGCTTGTGCCGGAAGGGGTACTTCGCCCACCTTGCCCGGTCACGATTTTCGTATAATGCCCCTGTTGGTACAGAACCATCTGACGGACCGCCACCAAAAAGTCCCGCTCGGATTTCGTGAGACTTTCGAGGACGACCTTTCGGTTTGCCCCGCGCAAAAGCGGCTGAACAAGACTGGTACTCAGCAGCGAATTCGTAGACCAAGAGTTCTGTCCGCTGAATGACCACGTCACCGTATTCGCCAATTCGGCAACCCACTGACCGCCTGTGGCAAATAATCTTTCGGCTCGAATATCGGCACTGTTTCGTAGCGTCGTTGCACTGGAACCACCGCCTCTCGCTTGCCCTTGTGCTGTATAGAGAAGGGAATCGCCGCCGAAAAATTGCACATCGTACCGAAAACGTTCCTGCGATACCCGCACCGCTGCAAGGTAAAGGTTTTCGAGTGCGGATTGATATTCGGGAGAATGGAGAATCGACAGTTCGACCGCTTGTTCCTTGTCGAGGGGGATTTCCCCTTTTTCGTTGACGAGAAGGTGCTGTCGCCAGTGGGGATTTTCGACGGAGTGAGTTCGACCATGCTCGTACCAGTCAGGGGAGCCTCTCATCCCGGCAACATGGTGCATTTTTTTGTGAGCGGCAGGATCGTCGACCGGCATCGGCTCACAATCGGGGTTGAAAGGATCGAACATCCGGGAGGCGGTATTGGGGGTAATTTTGGGATTATTGACCTTCCAACGCGAGTCGTTGTTTCCCTGCCTGAGAACGGAATAGACCTCACTGTCCGCCTTCATCCGATAGTATTGCCGGCTACATCCCCCATTCCCGCCAAGCGTGGCGGTCAAAACGATGAGGCTAAGGCAACAAAAAAGTCGGTTCATGACGGAGGGGAAATGTCAGGCTATTCCCCCCATCGGCGTTAATCTGGTGAAACTTTACTGATTATTTCGATTTTGCGGAATGTGCGGCGTATGCGGTCTACGTTACAGCGAAGTCGGTTCGCTGGTCGCTTCGTTTTTCTGGACTTCGGCGTAGGGAATGTATTCGATCAGTTGGATCGTGTTGTCTTTGTGGATTTCATACCAGACACCACGCCATTCGACACGTTTGAGGAAATGAACCCCCACCATGACCTCGCTCACGATGTCACAATTCTATTTGACCAATCCATGTTTGTCAATAGATGATGACTGACTTTTTGTCCATTTTTTGTAGGACTTGCCAAAAAGGGGCGGCAACAATCAAGAGAGTCAAACAAGCGAGTAGCGGGCTTACACCCGCTACTCTTACGCTGAAGTTCCATTTCCGCTGCTGGCTAGCAAGGGAACGTTAGCATCGCCGCATTTCGGAACGGAACGTTCGCGCCATGATGTTTTTCCGATGCTCACGATGAGCCACCAAACCAAGTCCTGCCAGACCGAGTCCCAGCACTGCCAGAGTGGCGGGTTCGGGAATCACTGTCGGTACTCCATTCGGTCGGACATTCGTCATGATGAATAACCCATCGTTGTAGTCCCAGTCGCTGTAGGCGTGAAGGGCATCTTCAAAGGCAAAAAGATACGCTGTTTCGACATCATACCCCATTGCCTGCAATAGGTCGGTCACATCAAACGACAAGGCACCGATATAGCCGTTGTAATAATCTGCCGTGGAAATGACATAATCCGGGTTAAGGTTCACCATCATGGACAGACGATAATCACCGGCGGCGGGAATCGACCCGACATAATCGGGAACGAATTGGGTATTGTATTCCCTGTAAAAATAATCCTTCGACCAAACCACTTCGTCGTTGTTCAGATCGGTCAAGGTCAGAGAGTGCCAATAGTCGGCGGTACGGAAATGCCCAATGACTTCGCTGGTGGCATCTACATGCCATGAATCGACAAACTGAGGAATGCCCCTATCTTTCCAAAGGCTATCAAATGTGTAACTTGTCTTGAAGAAGTCGTTGAACGCCGTCAACATCGACACGGAGCCACTGTTTTCATTGATTTTGACATTGTCAAAACTGGTGACTAATTCTGCCTGTGCATGGGCAGCGGTCAACAACGAAACGGTAAGCACGAAACTGATAAAATAATTTTTGCGTGACATAAGTCACCTTGCCTTTCGTCCAAACATCGGAGTTAAGAGAATATTGTTGTTCCTCTGTGTTTCTAAAGATGCAACAGAAATGCCAAAAGAGAAAAAGAAACATTTTAGATCAATAATCATAAAAAACGCACAAAAAACAGAGGTACAGCAGAAGTACGTTTTTCATGAAACTGGACAGAAGAACGGCTGCTCGTGTGCAAAATAATACAGATCACGCGCAAAACAATACATTGCTCTGTTTTTTTTGCAAACAGTGTAGCGTTTTGATGCAGAGGGAAGGAGAAAGAGCGGCATACGCAAGTATGCCGGTAAGAGGCTTTCGCCAGAAATTAACATGCCATTTTCAGCCTTATCGCATTCCGTGGAGCAGAATACAGGAGTCAGGAGGCAGAATGGTGCTACCGCACCATTTGACTCTGGCAGTTCCTTACCGCATGCGACTTCTGACTCCTGACTTCTGACTACTTCCTTGCTCCAGAATGGGAAAGGGAAAATTTGACCAATTATTTTC
>Ga0123353_10004920_pt1 | contig 17395 bp, 7 predicted proteins | sample TergutLab28metaG_3_FD_92763 | JGI IMG/M metagenome (GOLD analysis project Ga0123353, IMG submission 92763) | Labiotermes labralis P3 segment gut microbial communities from Petit-Saut dam, French Guiana - Lab288 P3 | ecosystem: Host-associated > Arthropoda: Insects > Digestive system > Gut ...
GAAGATGGGGGTGGTAGGTTCTTCTGAATTTTGTTGTCTGTCTACAAATGTATACGACGTCATATAGAAAGAGTGAAATAGTAAAGGGGTTTTCCCTATTCTACACAAGTTATAAAATATTTTTAAGTAACTAAAGCAGTAGAACTAATGTATCAATTAAACAGCAACGATTTTCAAACTAGGAGATTTCATGTAGGAGCATATAACGTTAGGCGTCTTTTCGAATATGGCGGTTAAAATGTAAAAGAGAATGTTCAGCTTGCACTTATCTACTACTTTTTTCTAGATCCTTTGCGTTCTGCAGGGAATTGATATGCAAATGGAAGTTTGGAGGCTGCAATTCCATGTGCATTCTATTGTTAGTGTATGGATGAGTGCAGATTGCTCCAATCAGAGCTTCACATGTTTTGCTGCCGCTTCCTGACCCTCGACATCAGTCGGTGACTTCCCATACAAACAACACAATTTGTAAATTGCAAACAGCTAACGTGACAGGATTTCAGCGTGACATAAAGTGGGAAGCAATGGCCTGGCTTTTCGGATATAGGTGCTGACGTTTCGGAGGTAACCACTACCATTATTTTTACTCACTGCTAACAGTCGGAATCAAGCCCCTGTGTTCGGATTTAGAAGGAAAAGTTTAGCGCCCGCGGCGTATTATTTGTAAGCCATACTGGCTGAGTGCACTTGTTTTGGTGTAATTAGGGTAAGAGAGAAATATGGTCTTTTAACCTGACGGAGGATCATACATTATGAACAAACAATCTTATCTGAAATTAAATCTAGCAGAAAATAAACAAACCTAGGAATAATAATTTAAGTGAGTGATTCTTAAATTTTTCTGCAGCCCGCACCCATTTCGTTGTACAAGTTGGGTGTTGTGGCATGCTGCCACAACACCCAACCTGTACAACGAAATTAATCTGTGACTATTTCTAGTGTGACTTTAGCAAGGAATATACAGCTCCCTGATGATGGTCTTAGGACCGAAACATTTCGGAGCGTTTTTAATGTTTTAAAGTGTAAATTTTATATATGTGCAGTGGTTGGTGTAATAATTGAGTAACCCAGTAAGGTTATTTTACACCCAAAGGTAAGAACTTCCATTTAGAGTGACGGATTTATGTATTTAATAAAAAGAGAACTGTAATGTATGTAGATGTATACAAACAGCGCCTTTTACCCTTCGAACACAAAGACTAATGTACTTTATTTTAACACAGCTACATGTTTCAGTCGATAGCAACTGTCATCGGGATACCAACACAAAATCTCAAAGTAATGTTAAATATAATGCATGCATCGGATCCCACGAATTTACAGTAGTTATTGCAATATAAAGTGTATAAAACTGAAAAATTGATTGAAGATTAGTTGTAGACTGATGGGGGTTCTAATTCTTCTGGGTGCGTGTGGGTAAAAGTGACAAGTATTGGCTTGAATTTACAAATTATAAAAGTTATATATATATATATATATTCATTTAGTAGTCTGTCTTACGACACGTTCAAAGCCTCTTCCAAAGCGAGCTCTCCACATAGTGCGATCTAGAGCTTCCTCCTTCAAATGAGAGTATCCTCACCTTTCCTTAAGATCATCCAGTAGCTTCCTATATCTTCTTCCTCGTCTTCCTATCACTTCCATCCCCCCTTTTATCTTTCCTTCAAAATCCTGTTGTAGAAAGCAGTTTCTACATATATATATATATATGAAATATAATATTTGCGTCTAGGCGTCAGGTACGTGGTTTGAAAATAGTATGTTTTTATCACGCCGAAGCAGTAGGGTAGTGAGTATGGAGAAGTATATATATATATATTTTACTTTCCGCCATGTATGTGCCTTTCATGAAATGTCTTTTATTACCGGGTGCTTTACAGGTGGTGATCCGGTCGTGAAAAGAGTGCGGTGTGTATTGGTGGCGTCGGCGTGTTTACGTGTTCAGGTATTGCCTGACAGCCTACACGCATACAGCCAAAAAAACTTACAACCCCATACCAATATATAACTAATCTTTACTAAGTCTTACAATTTTAAACAATTTGTATTGTAAAACTACTGTAAACTACTCTAAACTCATGGAACTCCATAGACTAAATGTGCCTGCATTATGTTTTTCTTTACCTTTAGATTTTGTATTGACAGCTCGATGGCAGTCGTTATCGACCGAAACGTGTTGCTGCATTACAGTAGTAGTAAAGTGATCCCTTTACAGGCCCGTTGTGGCCCAGAGGGTGAGTAGAGGTATAGCTCTACCCTTCCATGAGCGCGACACTAGAAGGGGGTGAATGGTCAGCAGCACGCCCCGGCCGCACTTTACCCCCCGGAAAGACCCGGTACCCATTTCACAGGAGGCTGTGTGGGTCCCAGGGCCGGTCTGGACGGGAGGAAAATCTCGTCCCCACCGGGATTCATCACGGACTGTCCAGCCCGTAGCTCAGTCGCTATACCGACTGAGCTACCCGGCCCACCGCTGTATTACAATACAGGAAATTAATTATTATTTTCTACTGAAATACGAAGCTCTTTTAATACATTCTATAGGCACAATGGAATGCCACTCATTAAATTCTTATATAGGTGAACCATTATTGTTAGACTACTGAAGCAGAACAGAATTCAATGTGCTAGATGTGAAGCTCAAATAGGAAACCAAGAAAGGTGTGCGAAATACTCGCGAAGGAAGGGTTTTGAATGCAGACATCAGCAGGTTTGAATCTTAGTCAAACGAGCTGGAAGAGTGAGAGAGAGAAGGAACTGGCTCGGGATCATGTCAGATGCCAAGCTATGGTGATCGTAGTGCTGGTTGTAGTAAGGAATGCTTTAGTTTTAAGTACATAAATACGTAAACCTTTTTACGTACATCGACATTAAATTCACCTTTTCCGCAACTGAACCTCAGAAATTCTAAGATTCTGTGAAATTAAGCTATTTTTAATGGTACTATTACTTAATTCTAGGGAATTATATCTTAATGGTGTAATTACGATTAATGTTGGGCGCTTATGCATACGTATGCATGCAGACACCTGGAATAACTCTTTCAAATCAATCCCATCCGGCATTCCTCGTCTAGCTAATTACCATAAACACCGTGTTGTAAATCATACCTGAGCTATTGCACGTCTGATTCCCATTATGACGCAATAATTGCCCTCTGTTGTTATCAATAAGCTACCAATATTGAGGTGGTATTGGCCACACAGTGGGAGTGAGGTTTGTTAACATTAACGGCTACCTAATTGCAAACAGTGTATTGGTTACTCTAGTAGTTGCCATAGAAATGCTGTTAGCATTCAAACACATCACTTTACAAATAAAATATTTAATTTCCTTAATAAAGTGTATTCTGCGGCACGAATTTGAAAGTTTGAGTTCTGGCAAGTGGGTGAATGGCAGCGGAAGACCGTGTGAGGGTGGTGGGTCAGATACTGCCAGACTTGCAAGTGCCAGACGAAAGCCTTCTCGTCGTGGAAAAGAGCAGAAGTATGCTGGGATTTTATGGTAGATGAGACCGTGTTTGCCTCGTCCGAAACATCATGCAGCCAGCTTGTCCAACAATAGCTTCCCTATGTAGACTAAGGTCACGATTGTCTCAGTATTTCAAGATTTATCACCAAAGTTCACGCAATCAGTAAGGTATGTATATCTGTAATTACTTCTCTCGAACGCTGCTTTTCAAGGAGAAAACAAATTGTCTATTACGATAAAGTTCACACACCAACAAATGCACTCTTTATTAAACTTGATAAAGTTTTAAAATTTACATTAAAAATCACTTGCACTTGCTCCTACATGTTTCGATCTACGACCATCATCAGGGAGCCTTCATTAGAGCCATTAAAATTCTGTAAAAAAAAAATACTACGTCGTTATATGTTATGGGGTGGTGTGGCAGCATGTCATAGTTATGGTGTGTGTAGTGTTCGTTGTGCTGAGTACGACTGTCGCACTCAACTGTTCGCTGTGTTGAGTGCGACTGTCCCACTCAACACAGAGCGCGACAGTAGCACTCAACACAGCTAACAGTACACACACCATAACTATGACATGCTGCCACACCACCGCATAACATAAAACGACGTAGTATTTTTTTTACCGAATTTTAACCTAAATATAACTTTAGCTAGGCTCTCGTGAAGACTCCCTGATGATGGTCGTAGACCGAAACATGTAGGAGCAAGTCAACGTGATTTTTAATGTAAATTTTAAAACTTTATCAAGTCTAATAAAGAGTGCATTTGTTGGTGTGTGAACTTTATAGATATCAAAATGCACGGTACAAAGTTAAAAAAGATAAAAAATATCTGTTACGAATTTATTTCTCATGGCTCGACAGCCCATTGTCTCTAGGCCCACTCTATGGTGTTCCTCGATCACACTCAGACATACCACACACGTTAGGATTTATCTGGCAGAGTGATCGGCCCGACACAGAGAATGTGACGACAAGAAACTTACACAAGAGACAGACGTCTGTGACTCCAGCGGTATTCGAAACCGCAATCCCTGCAAGCGAGCAGGCCTTAGACCCATTCCGGGATCGGCAATTATAAGTTATTATGGTGAAATAAGAAAGCATGTGGTACTTTATTACATTCTCCTTAGTCTTTCTTCTTCCCTCTCATTACCTTTCCCACATATCGTCGCTGTACAATGGCCTTCTGGACCGTTACATTGGTATGAATGTGCTTTATTGCTATGAATACCTACAGTGTTGTGAAGATGGAACAAATCTTTTTATGTGCTTTTGTAAAATTGCGACAAGCGACTGTTAGTTTCATTGTGTCTCTGGGCACGTGGAAAAACTGGATTCCGTCTTTACGGATTTTCATGAAATTTGATGTTTCATTATTTATCGAAAATCCGTCGAGAAGCTTCAAGTTTCATTTAAATTCGACAAGAATAACGGATACTTAACATGAAGAGCTACATATATATATATATATATATGACTCTTTGGACTCTTCTTAGAATAAAAATATTTCAGATAAAATTTACAAAAAATCAAAACCTTTGTTTTTCAATAATTTTTTTTCCAAAAATCATGTTTTTTATGTGACAATGTCGAAAAATATGTTACAGCCGGACAGGCCACTGATGACAGTATAACAAGGCCCACGCGCTTTGCATGTTGGATAAAAACGGATACATAAACATACACAGGATACATAATATGTACTTATTGCTTTTCCACGACAAAAAGATAACGCGAAAGCGCCTTAATATTAACGTTATACGTACACAGACTGTCTTGTTAATGAGATGTACTGAATGATGTCAGTATTTGACCATCAAGTAGTGAAAAAAAGCGTAAGATAAGAGTGTTAACAGTAGTAGTGGCACATTCTTACCAGAGGAAGAACGGCAGCCAGCAGATCATGAAGGCGCCCATTATAATGCCGAGGGTGCGGGCAGCCTTGTGCTCTGTCCTCCAGCTGGCGCTCTGTTGCTTCACCGTCGTGCCTGCAATCAAGAGCACATTTCAGCCTTACACTTCAGTACTCAAAAATGGAGCGTCGAATGATAAGATAATCAATGTGGCTGACTGGAAGGTGTTAGGAAGGAGGTGGTTGTGTCTTAATCGGCCCTACCCTGGCATTTGCTTTGGGAGGAGAAAAGGTGGGGAAATGAAAAAAATTCATTCGGTTTAGTCAATGTACAAGTTGATAAAACGCCCTAATACAAGTTTATGGTGTTACAGATGGCCCGATGAAGACTGTAGTAAGTACGGCTAATATGTATAATAAAGTGTGACTGTAAACGCCATGATGCATAGGCGGGAGTGGAGTTATAGCTCCACGCTTTCTTAGACTTGCCACTAGACGGAGGTCAGCGGCATATTTCACTCCACAGCTGCTTTACCCGCTTGAAACCAGCTCACTTTTCCCGTTGAATAGAAAGCTGGCTGGGTCCCAAAAGCGTTCTGGAGGATTTGGGTTAGAGAGTTCTCCTGTCTTTTCCGGAAACCAACTCACTGATCCTCGGTTCTCTATCCGGTAGCCTAGACACTCTGCACTGAGCCATTTGGCTCCACAGGTGTAGTAATAAAAACTAATATAACGGAAATAATACTGATGATTAAAATGAAAATAATTCAGATGATTACAACAGTTATTATAAAATTGCCTCTCATTATAAATTGTCTATTTTTGATTCTCCACCGAGGGCAGTATAAACTTTCAATAATAATAATAATAATAATAATAATAATAACTTTCTTACTCAATGCAACAAAGTCCTTCCTGAGAAACTAAAAGTTTCTCAGCTAGTCCAGGAATTCCCCGCATATTATGGAACCCGAATGTTCAATACCGCATTTACAAGTTCCCGCCACCTGTCCCTATAAATGATAATATTAAAGCATCACCTTAATAAATGAGAAATTAAATAATAATAAAGATAAATCAGTCCCGTTACAGGCCCGAGGTGCCCAGAGGGTTCCAGGAATTTAAGGTTCCCAGATTACGTGACAATGGCCCAGGATGGTGGTAAGGTTGTCGGCCTTATGCACCGGCCGCTTTTACCCTCAGGAAATGCTCCTGGTACTCATTTCTGTTAGAGGCTGGGTCGACCCCAGAGCCATAGTGAGATCGGAAGAATTATGTCAATGAAAAATTCCACTGTCACCATCTAGAATCGAAACAGCGATCTTCTGATTTGTAGCACAGCGCCCTTAGCCACTGTGCTACCGCGTCCCCTAAATAATAGAAATAACAATAATTCAATTTGTAATGTATAAACGTGTTATTTTAAGAGTACAGGGCCAATTTAAAACTACCACAAAATATACAAAAATAAGAGAAACTAATATAAAAACCACATCAGCACAGGCCAACTTTATGTGCCAAGTGCTTCAATACGAAAAACAGAGGGAATCTTTAGTTCTTCGTTCTTCTGTGACCTAACGCTCCAACAGATGGCATTAGAAGGGTCACCTCAACCTCAAGAACACTCAAAGAGATTCTCCTTTTACTTCCAGAAATAAACGTCTCTTACTTCTTTCATTGATTGCCCTTATCGCGATCTGACGATTAATGTCATCTGTCAGACATTGAGAATAACTACATCCTCTATGAATGAATACCATTTATCCTTAGACAACCAATCCTCATCCATCTTCTGTGGTGTACATATCGCAGTCAGAATTATACCGACAGTCAAAGTAACTGTCTAGGTTTACAGTTCATGAACCTTATGAAAAGATGGCATAGGTTTGTAAGACACATCAAATAATGCAACCAACAATGCACACAAAAGCATTTATTGATTAAAAATGCAAATATTTATGTGTGTACTTCTTTGGTTGCATTATTTGAAAAATTAGAATTGCACAGTAAAAATTTGTTACATACTAATACATATTCGGATCAAATTTGGGATGAATTGATGCAAAGGTGAAGTTAACCCTGTAATATGACATGGGGACACAGAGTTGGACTAGAGGTACAGTTCTGCTCTGTCCTAACCGAAGCACTATATGAGGGTAGATGGTTGAAGTCATATCCCGGCCGTTTTAGCCCCAAGAAAGGGTACTTAATGGAGGAAGCTGGATGTGCCCCAGTTCTGCTGTGTTAGGAGTTTTGGGAAGAGAAATTCTCTTTTTCCCACCGAGGATCAAACTGCTCACCCCGTAGCGAATAACTACGCTATCCCGGCCACCTAAAGAGTGCAGAATCCAAACTATAATGCATGATAACCTTGGGCTACAGGTCAATAGGAATTTTGTATTTGTACGTAACAATTTTGAAACTTTCTCACAAAGTTGTGGTAACATCATCGGGTGTATTTAAATAGGACTTGGAGAACATAAATTTCGAACACCCGGCTTTATCGATCTATATCGACAAGCTTGTGACTGATGACATAATTTCGATACGCTTATGTCACATCAAGCGACATGTCCACACATTTCTGGGTAGGAATACGTGAACAACCGTTTGCAATATACAAAGCATTCCATGGCAAACAACACACTGGAGAAATTTCATGCGTTGTTGATCATTGCGACATTTTATGGGTGACATGTTCTGGAGGGTTGTGCGGAATTCTGCACAGTGCATAGAGATACTTAAAATATAAACAGCGCTGAAAGGCATGTAAGAGTTCAAATTGAACGGAAAATTGCTGTACGTGTGTTCATCAGCTTATGACAACACAAGCCCTTTGGAAAAATTCAGCTTCACGATTTCACTTACTGTTATAGATTATTATTTTAAAATAGGGAGTCGGGATAGCTCAGTCACCACAGTAACTATTCCATGGACTGGATAATCGTATACAGGATTGGGTAGGTTAAGAGAATTCTGCGCCAATTTTGGCTTGAAATTTTGTAATTTTATTTTGAGCAAATCAGAGCTTTCAATTTTGGTCAAATGTCGAGCCAATCAAGACAAAGTCCTCAACCCTCCATTTCATGAGGCTTGCAGCAACAGTATAGCGACCTCCAAACCGCTGTCTTCAAAAGAATGGTAAGGTCCTTCTCTGTGATTTGTTGGTCGGTGCCAGGTGACCTATATAGAGGGATATGATTGGTTCAAAATATAACTGAAAATTTACCGCCAAAATGTGGTTCAGAACTCAACTAGCTCAGCTAATGATGGAGTTGGCTTAACCCTTTTCAGCTGTGTAGGTGAAACTTGGTTTGCACCACCCTCCCCTAACGATCAACTGCAGTATAACCTATTCGCTACAATAGACTTTCTTGTCAGGCTTGTGAGGTGCGGACTCCAGCATATTTCTCACAAGATTTCTGAACTTCACCCCCACATATTGCCGTCCTAGTCAAACCGTCTACTTTATGTCGTAGGTTGAGCGAGTCCTGGCCGAAGAATCGGGTTTCGATTTCCAAGACAGAGGTTTACCTTATCTCCACGGTGTCAAGTCACACTCCGACGATCTCCTTCTCTCTACGCTACGACATATATTGTTCATTGCCATCTGTTTCCGAGGTTTAGAATTAATGGAGCTACATATAAACTTCCCCATATGCTTTCATAGTTTGGCGTTTAATTAATCACAGAAACTGTATAGAAATTTACCTCTGTTTGTCAACATAACTTCATCGCAACCTATCTGAGATACAGACGTGCAATTGCACATAACCTTAATTTTGACAGTATATCGAGTTGAATGAACAGATTCATGCTGAAACCTCTTTGATCCCCAGGAAATTAACATTCTATAACTTTTAGGAAGAGATTAGATGTTTATTAAAACAGGGTTTGATTCGGCGAAATACAATTACTGCATGGAAATGAACCGCAGCAACCCAGGTCGTTCGCTTCAAATCTACTGAATGAGCAGCAATTTTCAAGCAAAAGCTTCCCACGAAGACATTTAGAATTTATCTACATATTCTGATCACATATTTTGAAGCACGTAGCTTCTGCATGTACAGCAAATATTGTAATGACTTTTGTAATTAGTTCTCAATTTATAACATGTGATTGCCTCAATTTACAACGGCGTATTGAATGAGGAAAAACTGGCTGGACATGCTTTCATAGCTAATCGAAGAACCCCAGAACAGTACTATACACATGATAAATGACAGTCAAGCTCATATACAAGGCTGAAGGTTTACAGCTATGCAGCACAGACCCAAACACCAGAGCGGAAATTGTCACTGAATTCACAACAAATCAGACAAAAAAGTCTTAATAAAGTTTTCCAGTACGACCTGCCAGTTATTATCTGTGAACACAACGGTAGCTGAGCTTGATCATCTCCGATAAAGAATTTGTTGCTATGTGAATTTGCGCATAATTGCGTAGCTAAGTACTTCGTTATTCATATGCACGACAGACAGTAGGTATATTTGAGTTCCTGTAGAGCGTTGTTAATACATTAGTATTTAGACTGACAAATTGTCAGTGAATGATAATTTGGACAGAATTTCGAAGAAAGCAGTAGTGAAAAAATGAAGGTACTATTCGGTATTTACCTGGAGGCTGTCAGAAAACACCGCAAACTTGCGACAATATAGCAGATGACTCAGCCGGGATGAGAAAGAGGAATTTTTCGAAAACAAGTATGGAGTGTTATCACTGCAGCAAATCACTTAGCAATATCCTTCCCCTTCCCTGCTGTACTGAATTGACCAGCGTGTACTTATTTAAGTCTTACCTTCATATGTAAGACGGTAGGCAGTTGGCTAAGGCATTGTGTTACCACCTGGAAGGGCGCGGGTTTGATTCCCGAAGCTTTTATTGGGACTTTTCATTCACTTGCTATTTCCGCTGCCCCAGTGACCCTGGGGTCGAATCAGACTAACAGAAGTGAATGCCGGATATGTTTCCTGGGGGCAGAGGCGGTCGATGTGTAGGACGTACAACCTTACCAGTTTCATATGCTGATTGTCTAGAAATTCTGTGAGATTCAATGTCCTTCGACCCTGCGGGACTGTCTAGGCTTGTAATGGGATAGCTTTACCTTACTTTGGTACATAAAGCTTAAGGTGGTAATTGAAGCATTGAAGAAATGAATTCTGTTTATGTGTGTGTTGTCCTCATCTTAAGTTAATGTATTAATGTAAATTAATGTAATTTCCATGTTTCAGAATTGGAGGTATTCTTGTGAGTCCTGGCATCTCCGAAACAAAAAGGTGAGTACTGCACAGCAATTATATCGAAATGGTCTTTAAAACTGATTAACAGCAATGTGCAACGTAAAAGCACGTAATTTGTTGTGGCTTAAATGTTTGCGTGTCCCAGTAAACACAGCGCATTTGATAAACTGTCTCCGTAAAATATAACGAGTTTGCATGCAGCAGCTAGTTTTTGCATGTAAATCTGCATTAGCCGTTCATAAAGAAGCAAAATTTGCTGCCACAAGGTATATAAAAATAAATTTACCTCATTGATTGCATGGCTTTAATAATAAGTTTCGCTGCTGGGCGTATACGATTTTCTTGTAAATTTCTTTGTAATCACATCGAGACTATTTCTTTGTCCACCGTTGTCATCATGATTAACAAGGAGTGATCCGTTTCATTTGTGAGATTTGAGGTTTCAACTTCTGTGATTACGAAGGTGACCGTCTTGTTGTGCGTGACCCCCTGTGATATCGAATGTATGTGTGTGTGTGTGTGTGTCTACGTGTATATATATATATATATATATATATATATATATATATCATAAATACACCTATATGTTTCTATACACCCGCATCATCTTCAGAGAGTTTTATCTTTCTTTTTATGTTTACAAATACAATAAAATCAGTATAATAAAATGTTTACGCGATCGTTATAGTTGATGATATTATACAATCTATAAAACGTTGTGAGATGTGTCAGCTGTTATAATTACAGTACATGGAAGTTATTAGCTTGGTGGCTGTATATACAGTCTGAACTGTCTTATAGGTGTAATCCCTGTGTTGGTGTTTCCGCATACAGGAAACACCAACATGTAGGAATACTTACAATATATAAAATATTATTTTAAAAAATGTGTATATATATGTTGTGCATTTGTTGGTCTGGATGATAAACTGTACAATATGCACGGTACATACATCAACATTTTTGTTATTTGTTTATGTTAATGTGGCACTGCAGAAATTAGATAACGTGCAGATGGTTGATTGCAAATGTGTGAGTTGTACTGCAGTAAAATTTTGGCACAAATTCAGAAGTAGTAAGGCTAGGAATGCACTACGACGGTCGGTGCGCGTGTACGTATTTCATTCTCTCATTATGCGTCCATGACGCTGCCAGCTGGAGTGTGTATGAATGAGCAGCAAGTTACTTGGCAACGCTGCAGCGTGTCGTCATTGCAATCTGATGACGTCATGAGGACCACCCATAAAGTCGCCGTGTTTCGTCACAGCAGATTAAAAGCGTGCAGACAATGTTTGCTGTCCTGAGCGAAATGACCCTGATGTCACATGTTGGCCTGCTCTCATTATCTGTTGACGACCACCTGAGCACTGTTGTAACCCTTTGAATACTACAGTGAATCAACATATATGTAAGATGCAGTTCGTACCTCAGTGAAAACGCGGTGTACTTTCATTAAAAGACCAGTAAATTAATGATGTATAGAGAGGCAGTCGCTGTTTATTGTAAAGCTCACCTAAGATACTATGTATGAAGATGCATACGGAGACTAGTATAGCTCTACCCATTCTTAACCGCGGCGCTGGGTGGTGGGTGGTTGGAAGACGCCACGCCTCGGCCGTTTTAATCTCGAGTATGTCTATGAAGGATCATACGAAATACATAAACACAATGTGTGAGAAAAATGTAGTGTTTTATGGTGTTAAACATGGTGGTATGGTAGCCACTCTGCTTAAGAAAATTTATCTATATCGACGCAATACAATCTTATTGACAGCGTCGAAAAATGAGGGGGAACGGGAGGACTTCGTTTTGCATTTCTCAGCTTTTCAAATTCCAGTGATCCCAAACGTGACGTTCTCACAAACCAGGCTACAGAATGTTTTATTTAAAACTTGGTCGGGATGTACGTTAGTTTTTTTTAGAATGCGTTTGCTGGCCACAATTTCGCTACCCAAATGGTTTTTCATATTTGATTTATATGATAAAGGTAATGGTAGATTGCGAAATGCGTCCTAACATTTATTATAACTTAAACTGGTGAAAATAGTAGACATATTGCAAGAAAGATGGTTTCCAAAGAATGGCAGTGTGTTGCCAGAGGAGAAAGACAGTAAGACGTAGGAGTGAATGGAAAGACTGGCTCCTAAGGATCGAACTCCCGATCGTTGCGGGGGATGAACAAGCGGAGTAGAAGGCACAGCTATACGTATGAAAAACTGGAAAAGAAAAATCTCTCGCCTCCGTAGGGGTAAGAAATTTTTCTCTTCTCCACAACCGTTCTCACTGAATCTAGGGCCCACCCAGGCTCCAGTTTAGCGTGTACCAGGCTTATTTCCCGAGGGCAAAGCAGCAAGCGCGTGAAGTTAATCACTAACCTCCGTGTAGTGCAGAGGTTTAGAAAGAGTGGAACTGTACCTCTCCTTCCCCTGTATGCGTTAATGGCATGGAAAGGGAAAACTTTACCCTTTTAAATGACTTTCTGAGCTAATTCTGTTGAGCTCTCTTGTCCGTTTTAGTTAGAGTGCATGGTGGCTTATTTAAAATAGTCGCGAATATACTGAATTATCTAGTAACACCAGATGCTAATATAGCCTGATTTTATTAAGAGGTGCCAACCGATCTCTTAAGTGGTACCAAAATCCGCATCCGTTCGAATGATTCGCCACCCTTGCCCTTAAGGTGGTAGATTATAGACGTATTACGGTGGATGTTGGCGTAGGCCTACGTAATATACAGACGTTTCGGGAATGGGCTTCTTGTCCGTCATCAACAGAATAAGTTTAATAATGTTACTTTTATCTGATCCCGGAAGCATAGCCAACTCCCACTACGTCATATATATCGAGTTTGCCCCAGGTATTGGATAATGTTTAACGTAATGGTCATTTATAGACACTTTATTGTTGAAAGTCGGACACATGTTGCATGAGATTCCAAAAGAAGAGAGGAAATCTACGGTGCGCTGACGAAGTTCAATAACTTACAGGTTACAGCAGAAGAGGGTAGTATTTAATTTTGTCAGTAAATCGTTATTACTGATATCATTTTAACAATTTTGCATACAACATGTTTGTGTTCTTGCATTTAGGTTACAATCAGAAAATTAGGCGATTAGATGAGACAATATGCAGGGTTAATTATGATTAATTAATTGTTCGATATATCATTGTGTAAAGGGAATGTTCAACCTAGAAGAGCCCGTGAAGGCCCAGAGGGCGCTGGTACACAAATACTGCAACATTGGAATTACGGTAAATCCATTCAAAACACAATAATTGTTTATTTGCAACATGTTTCGGTCTAAAAGGCCATCATAAGGTCATACACAAATGTAATATATATATATATATATATATACGCAGTTTACATGGGAATGAGATCTCAAAAACCTCACAATTTATGATCTTATGTGGGTATGCAAGACATGGGAGAAGAATAGCCTTGGGAATGTAATTTGTAGAGTTATGCATTACAGTTTTAAAAAGACTGGACCATTATCAAGCACAACGGGGATGCATTATCCTAAGAATACTGTAGTATATTGTACCGCTGATAGTAGCTGTTAGTTTAATTCAGTTTCAGTCCGTAAGGGAGCATTGGTGAGTCGTACAATGACAGTCCATTACGGTAGAATGTAAAATAACAACGTGACGACATTGCGAAAATTTTCTTGCCTTAGGTTTAATGGCATTGCTTAATGCACTATTGGAACTAGGAGCTAAAATGTGGGACAGAGATAGATCATGGACATACCTGCACACCACATATAAAGAATTGCTTTGTAAGTCAAGAGTTTAAAAAAAAAGTGGCGAGTGTGCGAAACTTTGAAGATGTATCCTACAGATTTAACGTATACAAAGTTGCGGTTGCGTAATAAGTGGAGATTGATAACTATATATGATCCAAAACTTAGTTTTGTAAATTATATTCACGAGCAAAACATAAATTCTGCTTAATAAAGGAGGTACCCTGGAACAGAAATTCTATATATTCATCATTCTGCCTCTTCCGTACGCATGCTCGTGCCTGGTGGACACGTCTCGTGTGATGCTTGATGCATCGAGCTGAAAGTCCGTCCAAACATATCTGACATCGTGCCCTTGGAGCCTGACGAATTCTGAATATGAGAAACCGACAAACCTGTTGACAAAATTTGCGCTTGTATTCGAGAGGTATGTGATTTACTCAGGAGACTGGCTTTGACCTTGGCCGTGGTTTCACTTGGGTGTTTATGAACATTAAGCGGCGTATTCCGATTAAAAGTACATTAGACTCGATGGAATTTTCTGTTGTGGTCTGTCTTGTTAGAGCTCTGTATGAGTTTGACTCAAGACCTTGTTATGAACTGAGTACCTAACAAATGGCCGCCAGCGGAAGGTGATAAAGGCTTAAGTTTTTTACGTTATGCGTATGTTTTCTTTGAGAGCTTCGACCGGAGATAAGGGACCGCCAATCACTCTCTCAACGCCAAAACTTTCGAGTCTGGACCAGGTTGCTAATTATCCACGTGTGAGATGTGTCGTGGTTTGCCTCTCCTCATTGGCGTCTTAGGCCATGCATTTTGTCAAATTCTTACGTGTTCGTCATTCATTAACATCTTTCAGTTTTGTTCGACACTGCAAACACTGCGTGAAAAAGTGGCTCAGTCTGCGTCATAAAATAGGCCTATACGACAATACAGAATTACAGAGATAAATGTTTGAATATCCAATGCTACATTAAAATGACTTTTGTTGTTGTTGTTGTTGTTGTTGTTGCAAACTTGGTAACGTTTGATGTAAGAGTTTTCGGTTTCGTGGCAAAACGTTGGAGCTCTTGTGAACCACGGATATTATGACAGATGACTGTATACGTTTGAACCAGCAGTGTTTAACAAGTAGTTGTGAGTAACTTCTGTTCCATTGTGCACAGTGAAAGTTATTGCCTAGAGCTGGTGAATTAATATTTGTACGATTAACTTTTTGTGTATTGATTCCAGTAGTATAACATAGATTTCTCTAACTTTGATAGTCTAACCACAAAGTTTCCTACAGGCGCCATGTTTTTGTTACCGTAAAACAATTCGTAGTGGTCAAAATTTATGTACAGTACGTGTTCATAAGGTACTTTTCAGGCATTCCTAGTGGCTACAGTTCTTCCAGGTTTCAGCACATGCGCATGTTTTTAGGGAGACTCCTACTGACATATAGTGACTCGCTACGGGCTGGGCGGTTCGGGGTTCGAACCCCGGTGGGGGCGATATTTTCCGCACCGGTTCAGACCGTCCCTGGGGCCCACCCTGCCTCATGTACAATAGGTAACGTTTCTCTCAGAAAGTAAAGCGGTAGGACCGTGGCGTTGGCCACCCACCCCATCTAGCGCCGAAGCTGAAGAAAGAGTAGAGCTATACCTCGACTCTATAGGGTGGACTCTACCTTTTACCGACATTTAGGAGAAACATATTGTTTCCATCTTCAGGATCCAAAATATGGCGGCAGGAGTTCCCTCTGGACCTTGGCAACAACACAGAAACAATTAGCTTTCATGTTTTCGTTTCATCCAACGCTAAATAAGCTCTGCAGTTGTTGCAGCATCATTAAATATTCCAAGAACCTACAGTGTCATAGCGAAATGTGGGATGTGCAGCCAGCTACTGTGGCAAAGAAGTATACATGTTTTATTGTTTTCACTATAGCGGAACAGAATGGCCGTCAGTACCCAGACTGTATCATAAAAATTGTACGTACGTTGGCCGAACGCCATTACATTTTGAGTCACTGAAGGGAGGGAGAAGTTAACGAACTACATGATACGGAATTTATCTGGCTGTGAAATCTACATTTCAACATAACAAGAGGAGTCTGATGTGAGAAGGGTGACAGTTTCTCTCCAAAATTTTAGTAAACGTTGAGGTCAGCGTGATCAAAAAATTCTGCTTAGTGACTGCAAAACAAAAGTGGCCATTAATTTTAGGCTGTTCACAGAGTGAACTTATTGGATGCACAAATGAGAGGAGCCCGATATCACGGGAGACTTCATATGGCGTAGTATGGTGCAGGATTTCATTCAGACGTTAATTCAGCGAACTGAAAAAGGAATTTCCTGTTTTGTTCAAATTGTTTTCATTGCGTTTACAGAACGTCATTGGACTATCCTCAATAATTTGAAGCGAGTTCTGAGCCTATCTTCATACCTACGTTCCTCAGTATCCATTCTACTAGTACCGATGTATTTATACATCAGCATATCTCAAGAAACGTTCTTTTGTGTGCTGAATTAAGGTTGCAGAGTTCCAGGATTTTGAAAACGAAACTGATGTACTGCTTGCTTTATAAGTGAATCAGTGACACTTCGTGAACTGCTGAGCTTGTAGGGGTTTAGGGCTGCATTACGGAATTGAAAAGATAATCGTGAATGCAGAATCTGCTAGGTTTAGGCATGAAGTGGACCTAACCTATTTAAGTTTCACATCATGAGGCCGAAACCTGTGGCTGAAGACCTCATAACGAGGTCTGTGTTATACTCAGATGTGTTTCAAAAATGTCCAGTGCCTGCAGATTATATCCAATTTCTTCACACAGTGCCACTTTAAGTTAGTAACGTGCTTAAAATAAGAAGATGAAAAGTGAGAAAATTCAGATACCAGCAGAGGATGTCAGTTGCAGGTCTAGAAGAGCAAATTTATGGAACCGGGTAGAAGTAGTAACAGTTCAGGCTTTTCGGAGTAACTTGTTGCTGTCTTTTTTTTTTCAATAAAGGTTGACTAACTAGATGACACTTGCTTTATTATCTACTGCTCAACATGTTTCAGACGTTAATACGTCCATCTTCAGGAGCTTGCGACTA
>Ga0123353_10004921_pt1 | contig 17393 bp, 18 predicted proteins | sample TergutLab28metaG_3_FD_92763 | JGI IMG/M metagenome (GOLD analysis project Ga0123353, IMG submission 92763) | Labiotermes labralis P3 segment gut microbial communities from Petit-Saut dam, French Guiana - Lab288 P3 | ecosystem: Host-associated > Arthropoda: Insects > Digestive system > Gut ...
CAATCGCATGATCGAGGGCACGGGGCTGGGTATGAACATTACGAAGCACCTGGTGAGCCTGATGAAAGGCGATATTTCCGTTAGAAGCGAGCCGGGAAAGGGTTCTACGTTTACCGTGCGGCTGCCGCAAAGCCGTATTGGCACCAGCGTCCTGGGCAAGGAATTGTCTCAAAACCTGCGGTGGTTCAGAAAAGCCGCCATACCGCGCACGAAAGCGGCGCAAATTGTGCGCGAGCCGATGCCATACGGTAAAGTGCTGATTGTGGATGACCTGGAAACGAATCTGTATGTCGGCAAAGGACTGATGGCGCCTTACGGCTTGTCGGTCGATACCGCCTTGAGTGGATTTGAGGCGATAGACAAAATACGCGGCGGCAAAGAGTACGACATCGTTTTCATGGATCATATGATGCCGAAAATGGATGGTATTGAAACGACAAAGATCTTGCGCGACCTGGGTTATTCGCGTCCAATCGTTGCGCTTACGGCAAACGCCGTGGTGGGGCAGGCGGAAATGTTTTTGGAAAACGGCTTCGACGAGTTTCTGTCCAAGCCGGTAGACCTGCGCCAGATGAATATGGTTTTGAACAAGCTTATACGCGATAAACAGCCGTCTGAGGTGATTGAAGCTGCGCAAAAGCAGTATGACTTTGTCGATGCCGACGAAAAAATGGATATACCCGTGGATCCGCAACTGGCAAGAATTTTCGCTAGTGATGCTGAAAAGGCAATCATCGCGCTGGAAGCGATATTGAGAAATAAATTCCGCAGAGACGATGACGTACAAATATTCGTCATCAATGTCCATGCGATGAAAAGCGCGCTTATTAGTGTCGGCGAGTCGGAATTGGCAAACGTTGCGTATAACCTTGAGCAGATGGGGCAAAGAGGGGATGTTGCTGCAATGCTGAGTGAAATGCCGTCCTTTTTGGATGAGTTGCGGGCGGTGATCGAAGAAATCAAGCCAGAGAAGTAAAAATGAGTATAGGCGACCGTCAGGCCGCCTATGCCTGAAAAGAATGAACGGCAATCAGAAGTAAATGCTTGTCCCAAATCGTATAGGCGCTGTAGTTCATTCCGACAAGTTCATAAGTTGGGCGCCGCGCAAACCATTCGCCGGACTGGCAACGAAGTAATCGTTTTCAGGGATTGACGGCGCTCTTGGAGATAATGTAACCTTTAGGCTTCTAAGTAGGGTTATCTGCAATCATTGATAAACCACGGCTTTTTGGAGTGCCTTCCGACAGATTTTCCGTCCTTTTCGGCAACCGCGGCATTGTCCAAGGTATACCAACTACCATTTGATACATGGAGAACGTGTATGAACCTGAAAGAACTGAAAGGCATGCGGATCGGTGAGTTGACCGAGATCGCAAAGAAGACGAATGTTGACGGGGCCGCCGGCCTCAAGAAACAGGAACTCATCTTTGCCATCCTTCAGTCCCAGACCGACCAGGAAGTGATCGTATCGGGGGAAGGAACCCTCGAAGCCTTGCCTGACGGCTACGGGTTTTTGCGCGCTCCTGACTCAAACTATCTTCCCGGTCCCGACGATATTTACGTTTCCCCTTCCCAGATACGGCGGTTTGGTTTGCGCACCGGCGACACCATCAGCGGCCAGATTCGCGCTCCAAAAGGTGACGAGCGTTACTTTGCCCTGCTCAAGGTTGAAAAGATCAATTACGAAGATCCGGAAGTCAGCAAGGACAAAATCCTTTTCGACAACTTGACGCCGCTCTATCCGCAGGAGAAGTTCCGGATGGAGCATGTCCAGGACAATTACTCCACCCGTATAGTTGATCTGGTCGCGCCGATCGGGAAAGGGCAGCGGGCGCTTATTACCTCGCCGCCGCGCGCCGGAAAGACGATCATCCTCCAAAATATTGCCAACGCGCTCTCGAAAAACCACCCCGAAGTCGTCCTGATCGTCCTGCTCATTGACGAGCGCCCCGAGGAAGTTACCGATATGCAGCGTAGCGTCAAGGGTGAGGTTATCTCATCGACTTTCGATGAACCCGCGCAGCGCCATGTCCAGGTGGCCGAGATGGTGCTTGAGAAGGCGAAGCGGCTGGTGGAACATAAAAAAGATGTGGTTATCCTGCTCGACAGCATCACGCGCCTTGCGCGCGCTTACAACGCCGTCGTTCCTCCTTCCGGGAAGGTGCTCTCCGGCGGCGTTGACGCCAATGCCTTGCAAAAGCCAAAGCGGTTTTTCGGCGCCGCGCGCAATATCGAGGAAGGCGGCTCTCTTACTATTATCGCAACAGCGCTTATCGAGACCGGCAGCCGAATGGACGAAGTGATCTTTGAGGAATTCAAGGGTACCGGCAACAACGAACTTGTTCTTGACCGTAAGATCGCGGAAAAACGGATCTTCCCGGCCATCGACATTAATAAGTCCGGCACTCGCAAAGAAGAACTGCTCCTTGAGAAAAACATACTGCAGCGTGTATGGATCCTGCGTAAATTTCTTTCGCCCCTGTCGCCAGCGGAAAGCATGGAGTTTCTTCTGGACAAGATCTCCAAAACGAAAAACAACAAGGAATTCATCGAGTCGATGAACACCTGATGTGAAAAACCGAAAGGAAATAGAAGCCCAATGAAAGAGAATATCCATCCCAAGTACGTGAAGGCAGCTGTCAAATGCGCCTGCGGAAATGTGTTTGAATCTATTTCCGCTACTGATGAAATCAAGGTGGCCATCTGCTCGAACTGCCATCCCTTCTTTACCGGAAAGCAGAAGTTGATCGACACCGCCGGCCGGATCGAGAAGTTTCAGAAGAAGTACGCGAAGGATAAGTAAAGTCCGACGGAGCGTCCCTTCCGATGAAGGTCGTCCTGTTGCAATGTACGCCCGAGCCGGAGCGGATGGTCGCCCTTGCCGCCCGGCTGTGTTATTCCCCTTCCGGCATCGGGGATCTTCGGGAGGATGTTTCCAGGAAAAGCGTGCAAGGGCTGGTTCGCAAGGTTTTGTCGATGGGGCACGCTTCCACGCTGGAGCATGTTACTTTTACCTTCGGCATTGAAGGCATATCGCGCGCTGCGTCGCACCAGTTGGTGCGGCACCGGCTTGCCTCTTATTCCCAGCAGAGCCAGCGGTACGTCTCTGCCGATTTCGGGTATGTGACGCCAGAAAGCGTTTCAGGTCAGCCGGAACTGCTTGCGGAGTACAAGCGGCATATGGCGGCATCCGTTGCTTTCTATGAAAAACTTGGGAAGGCGGGGGTTCCGGCGGAGGATGCCCGTTTTGTCCTTCCCAACGCAACGGAGACAAAGATCCTCGTTACAATGAACGCGCGGGAACTTTGCCACTTTTTCTCTTTGAGGACGTGCCGGAGAGCGCAATGGGAGATCCGGGATATGGCGTTGCGGATGCTTGCGATCGCGCGGAAGAAGGCGCCGCTGCTGTTTGAGAACGCGGGACCGGGATGCGTCAGGGAGAAATGCCCCGAAGGAGAGATGTCCTGCGGACAGGCCGCCAAAACGCGGTCCGAGATCGCGGCCATCGGGAAAAATAAAAAGAGATGATGCCGGCTGAACCGAAAAAGAAAGAGCCTGTGTCGGCGGACCAGGCGGTAATAAAGGGCGTGATTATGAAAAAAAACAAAGCGTCAGCCGTGGCTGTTCGGGAAGCCGTCGATTGGATAGAGGTCTGTGAACTCTCTCTGTTCCGCGTCATCGCGTCGTTTCAGCGCGTGTCGTTAGCTCTTCACCTGGAGGCGCGCCTTGTGGGATAAGCTCGAAGAGTTGGTTGCCAAGGTTCCGGAGCTGGAACGTCTGCTGATCGATCCTTCTGTCACCGGAAACCAGAGGGAGATGCAGCGGGTAGGAAGGGAGCTTGCCGAACTGCGTCCGATTGCGGACACGCTCGATTGTTATCGAAAGGCGGAGCGGGAACTCGAAGAGAACCGGGAGATGCTGGAGATCGAGGCGGACCCGGAGCTCAAGGCCATGGCCCGGGAGGAGATCCTCAGGCTGACGGAGGAGAAGGAGCGTCTTGAGCAAGAGCTGAAGGTCCTCCTGATACCGAAGGATCCCAACGACGACAAAAACATCCTGATCGAGGTCCGCGCCGGGGCAGGAGGCGATGAAGCCTCCCTGTTTGCGACCGAGTTGTTCCGCGCCTACTCTATGTATGCCGAAGCCAGGCGCTGGAAGGTGGAGATCATGCTCCGCAGCGATACGGGGCTTGGCGGTACGCGGGAAGTGATCGCCTTGATCGAAGGGCACGGAGCCTTCAGCCGCTTCAAGTTCGAGAAAGGTGTGCACAGGGTGCAGCGTGTTCCCGCAACGGAGGCCGGCGGGCGGATCCATACGTCTACCGTGACGGTTGCGGTTATGCCCGAAGCGGAAGAGTTCGACATACATATCAGCCCCGAGGATCTGCGGATAGACGTCTTTCGTTCTTCAGGCCCCGGCGGGCAGAGTGTCAATACGACTGATTCCGCGGTTCGCATCACGCATGTCCCGACAGGGATGGTGGTCCAGTGCCAAGACGAGAAGTCGCAGCTCAAGAACAAGAACAAGGCGCTCAAGATCCTGCGCTCCCGCTTGTACGACGCGGAGATGGAAAAGCGTGCCGCTGAACGCGCGGACCTGCGCCGTTCCCAGGTCGGAACCGGGGAGCGCAGCGAGCGTATCCGGACCTACAATTTCCCCCAGAACCGCGTTACGGACCATCGCATCGGCTTGACCGTCCACCAGCTTTCCTCCGTCCTGTCTGGGGGGCTTGACCCCTTCATGGACGCCCTCACGGCCCAGGACCAGGTCGAAGCGCTTCGGAAGTAGTCGTGCTGCTTTCGGAGCTTCTTGCGCATTGCCGCAGGGAGGCGGTTCACATTTCCGACGCGGCGCCGACCGAAGCGGAGATTCTCGTTTCTCATGTTGCGGGCATACCCATGGGTCGGCTGTTTCTGTCTGGGGCTTTTGATGCGACGACAGCCGCCAGGCGTCTTGGCCCTCTTATCGAGCGAAGGCTTGCGGGAGAGCCGCTCCAGTATGTGCTTGGCGCATGGGATTTTTTCGGCAGGGAATTTCTTCTCACGCGCGACACCCTGATTCCGCGCCCGGAGACAGAGGGGCTTGTGCAGCATGCCGTGGCCGCCATCCGGGAAAAGGGCAACGCGCGTACTTTCGTGCTGGATGTTGGAACCGGCAGCGGCGCCATCGCCGTAACCATGGCCGCCGAGCTTCCGGATGTTCGCGTGGCGGCTACCGACATCCTTACTGGAGCGCTGAAGGTAGCACGCGAAAACGCGAGACGTCACGGTGTGGCTTCCCGCGTCGATTTCGTCTGCTGCGACGTATATTCCGCCTTGAAATGCGAAGGTCGTTTTGATGTAGTGGTTTCGAATCCTCCGTACGTCTCTGACGGGGAATGGAACTCCCTCCCTCCGGCGGTACGGGATTTCGAACCTCCCGAGGCGTTACGCGCGGGGGCCGACGGGTTGTTCGTCCTGCGGCGTATTGTGGCCAATGGTGAGGCTCTTCTGGTTCCCGGGGGGGAGCTTTGGTGTGAGATTGGGGCTTTCCAGGGACCGGCCGTGGCTTCTCTTCCCTCGGGCGCATTGAGATTCAAAGGGGTCTTCCGGGATCTTGCCGGCAGGGAACGATATGCAAGTTGGGTTCGGAGTTGAAAAGGAGCGGTAGTGGACATATTTGTCATCAAAGGGGGTAAGCCTCTTTCGGGGGCATGCAAGGTTTCAGGGGCCAAGAACGCCATTCTTCCGGCAATGGCCGCTTCCCTGCTTGCTGAAGGACCGGTGGAGATCGTGGGTGTGCCGGTTTTAAGGGATATCTCCACGTTCGGGAAGCTGCTCGGCATCCTGGGTTCCGAGGTAACCCGCAGCCTTGATGACTCAGGGATCGAGACCATGCGGATCAATAGCGGTCCGGTTTCGAACGCGGAAGCCCCCTACGAGCTGGTCAAGACGATGCGGGCCTCCGTGCTTGTCCTTGGGCCGCTGCTTGCGCGGTATGGGCGGGCAAGAATCTCGCTTCCGGGCGGCTGCGCCATAGGCGCGCGTCCAATCGACCAACATCTGCGGGGGCTTGAGCTTTTGGGCGCCAAGACCTCCTTGTCGGAAGGGTACATCGAGGCGACAGCCGATCGGCTCAAAGGGGCTTCCGTTCGGTTTGACATGAAAACAGTCACAGGTACGGAGAACCTGATGATGGCGGCCGTGCTTGCGGAGGGGACGACGGTTCTTTCAAACGCGGCGCATGAGCCGGAAGTGCACGACCTTGCGTGCCTGTTGCGCTCCATGGGAGCCGATATCGAAGGGGACGGAACAGACGAGATCGTGATCCGCGGTGTTCAGGCCCTGAAAGGGGCGCGCCACGAAGTGATGGCCGACCGGATCGAGGCGGCAACGCTGTTGCTGGCTGGTGCGATTACCGGCGGTGACGTGACTGTTGAGGGAGCGGATCCCCGCTGGATGGGCGCGGTGCTGGACAAACTGCGGGAGAGCGGCGCTGAGGTATACGAAACCGACGGCGGCGTGCGGACAAAGCGCGTAGGGCCGATCCGCTCAGTGAATGTGAAGACGACGCCGTACCCTGGTTTCCCCACGGACGCGCAGGCGCAGTTCATGGCGTACATGTGCCTGGGCGACGGTTTCAGCATCATCTCCGAGACGATCTTCGAGAACCGGTTCATGCATGTCGCGGAGCTGCGCCGCATGGGAGCCGGCATCGATGTGTCCGGGAACACAGCGGCCGTGAAAGGCATGCCGAAACTGTCGGGCGCGCCGCTGATGGCCACGGACCTGCGTGCTTCAGCATCGCTGGTGTTGGCGGGACTGGCTGCACTGGGGACAACCGAGGTGTTTCGGATCTATCACCTCGACCGTGGATACGACTCGCTGGAGAACAAGCTCAGATCCCTGGGCGCTGACATCGAGCGGGTAAAAGAATAGGGAGGATAAGAGATGAGGTGGGTGCGATCCGGAACGGCGGTTTTCCGGGAGGCGTTGTCGCGGGCGTCGGCGCGAGGCGCGGTGGAAGGAGCGAAAGTGTCCGCCGTGGTGTCCGAGATTCTTGGGCGTGTGCGCGAGGAAGGGGACGCGGCGCTGGCGGAGTATACCCGCCGGTTCGATAACTTCGACCCGTTGCGGAAAGGATTCGCGGTTCCGGAAAAGGAGATCGACGCGGCCTGGGCGCGCGTCTCCACGGCGCTGAAAAAATCGCTGGAGCTTGCCGCGGAACGGATAACGGAGTTCCATAAGTGCCAGCTCGATCGGGGATATGGTATTTCCTTGCCTGGTATTACGCTCGGGCAGAGGGTTCACCCGGTTGCGCGGGCGGGCATCTACGTTCCTGGCGGTAAGGCGGCGTACCCTTCCACGCTTCTTATGAACGCTATTCCGGCGAAGGTGGCGGGCGTTTCTGAGGTAGCGGCCGCGTGCGCATCTCCCGGTGGTGAGGTTCCCGACATCGTTCTGGCGGCTGCGCGGATAGCAGGCGTTTCCGTTGTCTATCGGATAGGTGGAGCGCAAGCGATCGCGGCGTTGGCGTACGGCACGAAATCCATCCAGGCGGTCGATGTGATCGTGGGCCCCGGTAACGCCTACGTCACTGAAGCCAAGCGTCAGGTATTTGGGATTGTCGGGATCGACATGCTGGCCGGACCAAGCGAACTGGTGGTGCTGGCCGACGAGACGGCAAACCCTGTTTATGTGGCGGCGGATCTGTTGTCCCAGGCGGAGCACGACGAGGATGCCTACGTTGCGCTTGTGACGGATTCGACATCGCTTTCCCGTAAGGTGGAACAGGAACTTTCCCGGCAGGCCAAGACTCTCCCTCGCAAGGGGATCATTGCGGCGTCGCTGTCTCGCAGCGACGGCTTCCTTGTGCGTACTTCCAAAGAGGGAGTGGATGTGGTGAATCGGCTGGCGCCTGAGCACCTGGCTGTGATGACAAAAGATCCATGGAAGTCCTTTGAGGGGATACGCAATTCGGGTACGGCGTTTTTGGGGCCGCACAGCCCTGTGGCGGTAGGCGATTACATAGCCGGGATCAACCATACTTTGCCCACCGGTGGAGCCGCGCGGTTTTCCTCACCTTTGGGAGTTACCGATTTCCTCAAGAAAACCAACGTGGTATCATATGAGGTTTCAGCGCTTCGGTCAGACGGCCCCCATGTTGTTCGTCTGGCCCAAAAAGAGGGGCTTTATGCCCACGCCAAGGCAGTTCAGTTACGGATCAAATAGATGAGGGAAACGGCAATGACGAGGGAAGGCAAGGTCGAGCGGACGACGAGTGAAACCAGCATAAAGCTTTCCCTGCAGCTTGAAGGGCAAGGTTTGTCGGAGATCAATACCGGCATCCCGTTCCTTGATCACATGCTCAACCTGTTTTCGCGTCATGGCCTGTTCAACCTGGAGATAGCGGGGAAGGGCGATATAGAGGTCGATTACCACCACACTGTCGAAGACACCGGTATTTGCCTGGGAGAGGCGTTTCGCAAGGCGCTTGGCGATATGAAGGGGATCACCCGATATGGGAACGCGGTTGTGCCGATGATCGAGGCGTTGGCCTCGGTGACGGTTGATATCTCAGCCCGGCCGCATCTGGTCTACAACGTCGTCATCAAAAACGAAAAGATCGGGCAGTTCGATGTTGAACTGGTTGAGGAGTTCTTACGGGCGTTCTCCCAGTCGTCAGGCGTATGTGTGCACGTCAACGTGGAATACGGGTCCAATGCCCATCATGTCGTGGAAGCTGTTTTCAAGGCGTTCGGGCGCGCAATGTCCGAGGCGGTCCGTATTGATCCGCGGGTAAAAGGTGTTCCGTCAACCAAAGGTGTTTTAGGATGACGCCGTTTGGCGGATTCTCACGCGAGGGCGCGATCAGAGTTGTCGATTATGTGGTGGAGAACACGGTGCGGCGCAGGCGGCACTCACTTACGAATTCAGGCCGTCTCCGAATGGCGGCACAGTAGCTTCAAGGAGCGCAACAGATGCCTTTCCTGGTAATACCGGCGATCGATATACAAAACGGCAAGGCGGTGAGGCTGCGCCAGGGGCGCGCGGAAGACTCCACCGTTTTTTCCGATTCCCCTATCGAGGTTGCAAAGCGGTTTGCGGCGACAGGAGCATCACGGCTCCACGTTGTGGATCTCGATGGCGCGTTCCTGGGTAAGCCTGTCAACGCGGACATCATCTGCCGCATAGCTTCTGTCTCCGGAGTGCAGGTTCAGGTCGGCGGCGGCATACGAAATTACGACTCGGCTGCCCGATATTTTGGCGCTGGAGTCTCCCGCGTGGTGCTTGGAACTTCCATCGTGCGCGATCCGGATGAGGTTACCCGGATTACCCGAGCCTACCCTGGGCAGGTGGCAGCCGGAATCGACGCTCGTGACGGACGTGTTGCGATCCGCGGATGGGTCGAGGTGACGGGTGTACTCGCTTCGGATCTTGCCCGCCAGATCGAGGAATGGGGTGTTTCCTGTTTCATCTACACGGATATCAGCCGCGACGGGATGATGGTGGGGCCAAACTTTGACTCCATCCGTGAGTTTGCAAGCGGTGTGACGGTTCCGGTGATCGCTTCAGGGGGCGTCACTACCCTGGACGACCTGCGCGCGCTCAGGGCAATGGAGGACAAAGGGGTCGCCGGCGCGATCATAGGGCGCGCTTTGTACGATGGAACAATTGATCTGTCGAAAGCGCTGGAACTGGAACAAGACCACTAAAAAAGAAGAATATGCAAGAAGTGTCATCCTTGAAGCCTTGGGTGATAATGGTGAAATGTTGTGGAAGGCGTCCGGCTCCCTGGAGCTTTTGGATGCGGGCGAGAGGGTAAGGAACCGGAGGGTTGATGACGGCTGACGAGTTGATAGAGCAGGTAAAGTTCAATGAGGCAGGATTGGTCCCGGTGGTTACGCAGGATGTGACCGACAACGCCGTGCTCATGGTGGCGTGGGCGAATGCGGAGGCGATCCGCAACACCTTTGCGTCTGGACACGCCTCTTATTGGAGCCGGTCGCGTAACACCCTGTGGATAAAAGGAGAGACATCCGGACATTTCCAGGATGTGGAAGAAATCCGTTACGACTGCGATGGTGACACGATACTTTACCGGGTTCGCCAGAAAGGGCCTGCGTGCCACACGGGCGAGCGGACATGTTTTTATCGCAGTGCATACCGCCGTGAGGAGGGGAACGCGTGAGCGACGATTGTGTATTCTGTAAAATCGCACGGAAGGAAGTGGCAACGCAGCCGATTTACGAGGATCACGACCTGATCGCTTTTGCCGATATCCAGCCGATTGCGCCTGTTCACGTGCTCATCATCCCGAAAGAGCACATGCAGAACCTGAACGAAGCGGGAAAGGCGGATGCCCCAATGCTTGGGAAGGCGCTGTTCCTGGCGGCAAAGATCGCAAACGACAATGGAGTGGCGGAATCGGGATATCGAATCGTTATCAATAACGGAGAGCAGGGAGGCCAAGTTGTGCCGCACCTGCACTTCCACCTGATCGGTGGTCGGGAGTTGGATAATAAACTGGGTTGACGCTTCAGCGGTATTGATTTTGCCGCGATTGCGGGACCGGAAACGTCAGGACGGTCCGGGTTTTTCTGCTTCATGATGGAGCGGGTTTTTTCTTGACGTATGCTTAAAATAGGATAAAATAATCAGATTTTCGGCGGTTATGTAGTGCCGAAAGGGGTGATTTGAATATGCCGGGCGTCCGGGTTAAAGAAGAGGAGCCCTTCGAGAGCGTCCTGAAGCGTTTCAAAAAGCAGTGTGAAAAGGCCGGGATCCTGTCGGAGATCCGCAAGCGTGAGCATTACGAGAAGCCCAGCGTCAAGAAAAAGAAAAAGACGCTGGCGGCCAGGAAACGCGCCTTGAAGAAAATGAAGAAGATGAGCAGCCGGTAGATTCCTTGTGAATCAAGGAACTTATTCGGCAGGATATTGCAGAAGGTGGCCAAGGAGCGCGACTCCTTGGCCACCTTCTGCTTTGCGGATGGCAGTTGCGGGAACAGGGGAGTTAAGGGTATTGGGGACATGGGTTTCCTGATGAAAGTAGCCCACGCAAAGGCAGCGGGGCAAAGCGGACGGTAAGGTGGTCAACGAGACAGTTTGTCGCCTCCTGGCGTGTTAGCGTCGCCGGAGGTTGCTTCAGGGAGGCTCGTGGGAGGCCTTATCTCCGAAACTACCATCCGCGAGGTGCGTGACCGTACGGATATCATCGAGGTGATTTCCGAGACGGTGCCTTTGGCGCGCGCCGGCGCGAACTATCGCGGTCTTTGCCCGTTCCATCGCGAAAAAACGCCGTCTTTTTTTGTCAATCCCGCTCGGCAGGCTTTCAAGTGCTTCGGCTGCAATGAAGGCGGGTCTGTCTTCCATTTCCTCATGAAGGCCCGAAACCTCTCCTTTACGGATGCTGTCGAAGAACTTGCGGGGCGCTACGGAATCGAAGTTCGTTACGAGGGCGGGCGTCCGCATGCCCGTCCGGGGGAAGATCTTTACGATATTTTGAGGTTGGCCGCCGGAATGTATCGGGAGATGCTTGGCGCTCCTTCGGGGAAGGCGGCGCGGGAATTCTTGAAATCGCGCGGAGTGACCGAGGATGCGGCGCGTGAATTTTTTATCGGTTGGTCCGGAAGAGGAGGGGAGCTTCTGGCCGCGCTTAAGAAAGCCGGAGTCGCGCCGGAACGCGCGGAAACCGCTGGACTGCTGGCTTCTTCTGATCGCGGACGCCGGGAGCGCTTCCGTGGACGCGTTCTCTTTCCGATCTCGGACGCCCGCGGGCGCGTCTGCGGGTTCGGCGGAAGGACGCTTGACGACTCCGTCCCGAAGTACATGAATTCTCCGGAATCCGACTTGTACCGGAAGAACTCTCTTCTGTACGGTCTTCACCAGGCTTTGCCGTCTATTCGCAGGGAAGGGCGCGTTGTGGTGGTCGAAGGATACATGGACCTCATAGGCTTGTGGCAGAAAGGTATACGAAGCGTCGTTGCAACGTGCGGTACGGCTTTGACGGAGAATCATGCCCGGACGTTGAAGCGGCTGTCCGAGAACGTCATCCTGCTTTATGACGGCGACATGGCGGGGAAGATGGCTGCCTTGCGCTCCGGAGGTCCACTGTACGCGGCAGGCGTAAGCCCGAAGGTCATATTTCCGCCTAAAGGAATGGATCCGGATGACTGGGCGAAAGTGGCGCCGGCGGATGATCTTGTTCGTGGGATCGAAAGCGCGGAACCTCTCATGGAATACATAGACCGTGGGGTTTCCCTCAAATGCGATTTTGACTCCACCTCCGGAAAGCTTGAATACGTCAAGAAGATGGACAAGTACCTCCGGTGGATCCCCGATTCAGTCGAGCGTGATTTGTACGTACAGCGGGTGGCCCGTAAGACGGAACTGGCGGTGGATACGATCCGCCGGCATATGTTCGCGGCGGGTGGAGAAGCGGGGCGGAAAGCGTTGCTCAAGGAAGGCCCTGTGGTTACGAAGGATCCTTTTCCTGATGAAAGCCGCCTTCTGCAACTATTTGCTTTAGATCCTTCGCTTGCAAAGGAGGCTGTCGAGGATGGGGTGGGCGAGTTGCTGGCCGACCCGACCGCCAGGGAAGTGCTGGACCGGCTTGCCGAGGTTGCTGACGAGAAACTGTCGGAGGGGGCGGCGTCGCTGTTGACGGAATCGCTTCCCGATGCCGTTCGGAACCGCCTGGCTACCGAGATGGTTCGTGTTGAATATTCTGCCGGTGAGGCGCGTAAAGAATATCCTGTTGTGGTGAAAAATCTTCGTTTCAGGGCCGAGAAACGGAAGTTCGAATCGATACGTGAACAGATGAAGTCAGAAAAAAGTGAGGAAAATAAAAAGGTTCTTTTCGAACAGTTTTTGGACGTCAAAAAGGAAGTTGAACGGCTGCAGTCGGAATTATGATCCCGATGGTGAGGTGATGCGGAAATGGCGAGACGCAAAGCACCAGAAGGCATCGACGGTCTGGTAGAAAAAGGAAGGGCGCAAGGGTTTGTCACTTACGACGAGCTGAACAGCGTTCTGCCTCCGAGCGTACTCACTGGAGACCAGATCGACGATGTGATGGAGATATTTGGAGAGAATTCCATCGAAGTGGTGGACGATTACCAGAAAGTCCCGATTTCCGTGGGAAATCTATTAATTGGCGAAGACGCTGCCGGAGAAGAGGAAGAGGAGGATGCCGCGGTCGAAGAAGAACCCGCGGTCGAAGAGGAATTAGATTATCCCGGGGGGATCAAAGGGAACGATCCCGTCCGGCTTTATCTTAAGGAAATGGGGTCGATCCCTCTTTTGAACCGTGAGGGCGAAGTGACCCTGGCCAAGCGGATCGAGGACGGGGAGTGCGAGATCGTTTCTTCCGTCAAGGGTTGCTCGATTGCCCTAGATGAACTGTTCCTGGTCGGAGACAAGCTCAAAAGCGGCGAAATCATGATCAGGGACGTCATCAAAGATCTCGATGAAGAGTCATCCGAGGAAGAGGAAAAAGTAGCTCTCGACAAGGTTCTGCGGATCATCATGCGCATCCGGCGGACCCATAAGGAAACATTGGAGATCGAGTTACGCCTGCGAAAGGGAAAACTCCCCGAGAATGAGCGCGCGTCTCTCAAGGCCAAATTGGCGAAGCTGCACGACCGGGTGGTTGAGTCGATCCAGGAGATCCATCTGAAAGAGCGCCAGATCGAGGTGATCGGCGACAAGATACGCCGTTACGCTGATATGGTGGACGCGGCCGAGACCCGGATCCGCGAGGTGTGCGAGAAATTCAAGATGCCCGAAAAAGATCTCCTGCGCATGTTCGGTGATGTCCGCAAGGATGGGAGCCAGCTTGCCAAGGCCGCGGTAAAGTACCACGTCAAGAAAGAGAAACTGCTCGAGTTCGAGGTGAAGCTCAAGGAGTCCAGAAGCGCGATCCGAAAGGTTGAAAAGGAGGCGGGGTTGTCCGCCTCGGAGATCAAGACCACCCTATATTCCATCGAGCAGGGTGAGCGAAAAGTTCGGGAGGCCAAACGCGAGCTTGTCGAGGCGAACCTGCGGCTTGTGGTCTCTATCGCGAAAAAGTACACCAATCGCGGCCTGCAGTTCCTCGACCTGATACAGGAAGGCAATATCGGCCTGATGAAGGCCGTCGACAAGTTCGAGTACCGCAGAGGATACAAGTTTTCCACGTACGCGACATGGTGGATCCGCCAGGCTATCACGCGGGCGATTGCCGACCAGGCGCGGACCATTCGTATCCCGGTACACATGATCGAGACGATCAACAAGCTCATCCGCACTTCGCGTTACCTGGTGCAGGAGCTTGGGCGCGAGCCGAGCCCCGAGGAGATCGCGGAGCGGATGGATATTCCGCTTGAGAAGGTTCGCAAAGTCCTGAAGATTGCGAAGGAGCCCATCTCTCTTGAGACGCCTATCGGGGAAGAAGAAGACAGCCATCTTGGCGATTTCATCGAGGACAAGAACACGGCGTCTCCGGTGGACTCGGTGATAAACATAGATTTGGCGGAGCAGGTGGACAAAGTATTGGGGAGTCTTACTCCTCGTGAGGAGCGGGTTTTGAGGATGCGGTTTGGTATTGGCGAGAAGTCGGACCATACCCTGGAGGAGGTCGGCCAGGATTTCGAAGTGACCAGGGAGCGGATTCGGCAGATCGAGGCAAAGGCATTGCGCAAATTACGCCACCCGAGCCGGAGCAAGCGCTTGCGGACATTCATCGAGTAAACGTTTTTGCTTTTGTTTCAAAGGCCGTTGACACCAGATGTGAATTGGGAGGATAATGTCGGGCTACGTTCCAAAGAAATGATTCGGGCCCATAGCTCAGTTGGTCAGAGCCACCGGCTCATAACCGGTCGGTCCCTGGTTCGAGGCCAGGTGGGCCCACCAATAAGGCAAGTTTATGTGCAGTAAGATAGAACATTCAACGTGTGTCACCCGCAAAAATGCACCGGAGTCCGGTGCATTTTTTTTTGCCGGGAGACAACGTAGATGAAGCGTTCCGCCATCATGGTCAGAGACGTCTGGCAGGCGCTAGACGAGCATTTTCCGTTTGGGCATCGTGAGGATTGGGATAACGTCGGCATTTTGGTGGGGGATCCGAATGCCCCTGTGCGAACCGTAGCCATCGCTCTCACCGCAACATCCGCCGTGCTCAAGGATCTCAAGCGGCGCCGCGCCGATCTGCTTGTCACGCACCATCCCGTTACTTTTTCCCCTTTGAAATCGATTCGCCCGGATAATTCCGCCTCGGTTGCCGCATACGAGTTGTTGCGGGCGGGCATAGCGGCGATCTCCGCGCATACTAACGTCGATGCCGCGCCGCGCGGCGTCTCATACGTCATGGCGCACAGACTCGGCCTTGGAGATATACGGCCTCTTATGCCCGGTGTTCCGTCTTCAGACTCTTGCCGGATCGTTGTTTTTGTACCGGAGACACACGCGGAGGCTGTCATTGACGCCGTGGATTCGGCCGGCGGAGCGCGTATCGGCGGATACTTGCGCTGTTCATTCAGATCAGGCGGAACTGGTTCCTTCATGGGAAAGGCTGGAACTTCTCCGTACGCGGGAAGCGCCGGGCGGGAAGAGCGAGTCGAGGAAACGCGTATTGAGACGGTGGCGCCGGGCAGCCTTGTCCCGCGTATTTTGGATGCCGTCCGCCGCGAACATCCTTACGAGGAGCCGGTGATCGATGTAATTCCGTTGCGCTCGGGGGCGCTTGGCGGAGGGATCGGCGCCATCGGGGAGTTTGCGGCTCCGATATCTCTTGATGACGCGTTCGAAACGGTGCGGCGGCGGCTTTTGCCTGAATGGATCAAGGCGGCCGGTCCGCGCGGGAAAACGGTCCGGCGCGTCGCGGTAGTGGGAGGAAGCGGCGGCGAATTCCTCGGAGCCGCGCGCGGAGCCGGCGCGGATCTCTTTGTAACGGGAGATGTGAAGTATCACCAGGCCATCGACGCGGAAGCGATCGGGATATCCGTGGCGGACATCGGACACGCCTCCGGGGAGAAATGGATTCTGCCGGAGTTTCGGCGGATACTTCTTCGCCGCTTTGGTACCGATATCGCCGTACGGATCATTGGAGAAAAGGAACCCCTGCGGCTTGTGTTGCGGGGCGATCATAGGGAGGGATAAGGCTTTGAATGAACGGATAAAGCACCTGTTGGATCTGCAGGAGACAATGAGCCAGGCAAAGCGGCTCGAGGATGAGAAGCGGAAGATCCCGCTCGAAGCAGCGGATCTCAAAAAACTCTTTGAGGAAAAAGAAGCAGGGTTTCTTGTCGTCGACAAGGAGTTTCAGGCGCTGAAAGCCCAGCGTCTTGAGAAGGAGCGGGAAATAGAGGAAGAGCGGGATAAGGTTGAAAAGGCCAAGGCAAAGCTTATGTCGATCAAGACCAACAAGGAATATTACGCGATGCTCAAGGAGATCGACGGGACCCGGCGTTCCAACACCGCGCGGGAAGACGAGCTTCTTTCCCTTCTCTCGAAGTACGAGGAGTCGGAAAAGTGCCTTGAGGAGCGAAAGGCCGAACTCGATGCCGTATCCAGCAAATACAAGGAACGCATGGCCGATATCACGGCGAGGATGGACTCCTTCGACGCCGACATCGAAAAGATCCTTGCGCGCAAGCGCGAGATAGCGGCAAAGCTCGATGCGGGACTCGTCAACCGGTTCGAGACGATTTTCGAGCGCAGGGAAGGGCTTGCGATGACGGCCGCCGTAAACTACTCATGTACCGGTTGCAACATGAATATCTCTCCGCAGTTGTTCAACCTGCTGCAGCGGGAGGAACGGATCCACACATGTCCCAACTGCAACAGAATTCTTTATATCGAGCCGCCGATGGGCGAGGAAGCCGGTTAGGTTAGTGAGCGATGGCGTCACGGTGCGTGTCGACGGGGCGAGCCGGGGAAATCCCGGCCCCGCCGGTATCGGCGCCGTCGTCGAGTTTGAAGACGGTCGTACTCCGCTGGAACTCTGCTCATACATTGGGGAGACAACCAATAATGTTGCCGAGTACCGCGCGCTTCTTTTGGCGCTCGATGAGGCGTTCAAGGTTGCGCCTTCCGGCCGTCTCACGGTGTATTCCGATTCCGAACTGCTTGTGCGGCAGCTCAACGGACGATACAAGGTAAAAGCTGAACATCTTCGTCCCCTGCATATCGAGGCGCTCCGGATGTTGCGCCTGTTTTCGTCGGCTTGCGTGATGCATGTGGCGCGCGAGGAAAACCGGCAGGCCGATCTTCTGGCAAATCTGGCTATCGACCGGCACTACAAATACAATAGAGGTTAGCGTCCGAGGAAGTCAGGCGGCCGCCGGTCCCATTGGGACGGGAGGAAAGTCCGGGCTCCGCAGGGCAGGGTGCCGGGTAACGCCCGGTGGGGGCGACCCCGAGGACAGTGCCACAG
>Ga0123353_10004922_pt1 | contig 17392 bp, 10 predicted proteins | sample TergutLab28metaG_3_FD_92763 | JGI IMG/M metagenome (GOLD analysis project Ga0123353, IMG submission 92763) | Labiotermes labralis P3 segment gut microbial communities from Petit-Saut dam, French Guiana - Lab288 P3 | ecosystem: Host-associated > Arthropoda: Insects > Digestive system > Gut ...
CTTGAAGCATTTTTTTATAAACATTTGTTTAAAATTTTTCGAACTGACCCTCCCAACCAAAAAAAACAAAAAACCCCCCCCCCCCCCCCCGAAGTATGTATTTGGTTCTTCGTTAGTTTTACGATGCTTTCTGTACTGCTTAAATTGTACGGTATGCTTATGGAATGGAGTCTGATTATGATGAATTTGGAGGATGTGGGATGAGGCGATGGCAGAATATTTGAAGTCCCTCTTCTGTGTTACAGAACGGCACCGAATGAATTTATTAACGCATTCTGCAGTAGCTTTTTTTCTTCCATGGTATAATTAAAGGCTTAGAGATAAACAGGATAAGTGGGAGAGATGAGGAAGGCATTCGAACTTTTAATGTAGGAACTTGAACGGAAGATGCTAGTCGTAGGTGGGTCGGTGGATAATGTCGTCATGTATCAGACAGTGGGCAAAGTTCGACGTCACATTGCTACGACACGCCTTTACAGCGGTGGTTCTCAATATTAGTGTGCTGTGTCACACTTGATGGATGATGTCTACATTCGCGACACATCTTCTGGGATTGGCAAAATTTTATTGAAATAAAAATAAATTATCGTAAATGGACAATATTTATTGTTAAAACTGTCACACAGCGACACGCCTTTAGGTAATACCGAAAATATGACATAAAACGAAATAATCGTAAATATGAAGATGTGGTTAATTTCATGTCATGTCGCTTCGGGAGCTATGCGGTGCTGTGACTGCACATGGCGCACGCGCACACGAGCCGAACGTTTGTCCTTCTCATGCCAAATTCGAGTTTGAAGTTATATCCGTTCAGAGAGTGACAGCGCTATGGCAGTTTTGGTATTGAGCTAGTGAGTCGTCTTGTGGATGGTCGAATTTTTCACGACACAGCTAGCAGCTGCAAGCGACAAGTAAATTCGACGCGACACATAGTTTGAGAAGCGCCGCTTTAGAAAATAAAGGCTCTTCTAATTCATAATCCTGGTTGACTGCAGTAAATGGAATAGAAGTGATCCACATGCCAAATTTCGAGCACGTGTACTGAATTGCTTCACTAGTCACAACAGACTGGTTCATGACACCAGTAGTGATTACATCATGACGGAATTCATACCAACTTCATATTCCTATACATCCCATAGCGCTGTTCCCAGCACAGTATGTTGTTTCTGTCGGCCTGTATCGTCGTCAAAATCACCATCATCTTCTTCTTCTCCTTAGATTCAACACTACTGACAACACCAGGTTCTATATAACCTCCTTTTTTTCAAAAATCTATTTCATATGACCAACATGTGTTTATTAACATCCATTGGCAGTATTAATCCCGGGCTCTGCGAAGGTTCAGGCCGTTAATCGCGGGTCTCTTTCTGCGGTTGCCCAGGTTTTAATCCTAGGCCAATGAATGTGGGATTTGTTTTGGACAAAGTGGCACTGGAAAGAGCCTTCCTTCCATCGCTTTGGTTTCTCCTCTCAGTATCGTTCCAGTAATGCTCCATACTCATTCGGTCATCCATCACTGACGCTACGCAGCATTACCAAACGCCAGTGTCGTTAAATAAAAGGCTTCAGAATAGGTCACATTACAAATATATATATATATATATACATATACACACACACATATACACACACATACATACACACTATATATATATATATATATATTGTTGCTAGTATAGATTCTGTGATAACTTATTTTAATATTCTAGAGCCAGGACAGCCTAGTAAATGAGTAGGCTACGGACTGGACGTTCCGGGTTTCGAATCTCGGCAGGGGAAAAAGATTTTTCTCTTCTCCAAAACATACAGAAGACTGTGGGTTCCACTCAGCCTCCTTCAATTGTAATCGGGGTCCCAGTCCCCAGAACAAAACGGCCGGGATGTGAGGCCGACCGCTCACTTCTACCAAGTGCCAGGGTTTAGAATGAGTGGAGCTGTACTTTTACGCCCGCTATACGCCTTCATGGCGTGGGCAGGAACAACGGTACCATTTTTAGATTAACATTATTAGTTACAATTCCTATACCTACTTCAGCATTCCACTCTAAGTTACAATTTACTAAATTTTACACGGATTTACATTTTTATATTTACGGTACTTATGTCTTCGTGTAACAGAGCCTTTTTATCTTTATAAGAAGTAACCATATATGAATTCTCTTACCCACTCGGGCAATTAAAAGTGGGGTTTTTTACAGCTTCACTCTTGGGAGAAAACAAAGGCACATTCATTATATATATATGTATTACCGAATGCTCATATCTTCATGTTTGTTTTCTGTTTCTACAAACCCGCCTTCCGACTATGCAATAAAGTTGTAGGAAGAGAGAGAGAATATATATATTTTTTTGTTTAGGCCTTTTGTATAGTCGTGGTGCATGGGCCATTCCTATCTGAACTGAGCATATCAGTTGATGCTTGTCCCATGAGTGCAGATACATCATGCATGAAAGCGGGTCCACATTCTCACTTCAAGTTACAGCTGCAGGCTAGAAAACCTGTCGCATATAAAGTTTTGCCCATGTGCAATATCTTCCTGTTAACAAAAAACTGGTCCACGGTTTCGAATAGGGAGAAACGTTAGTCGGGAAGGGATTCAGTAAGACCCTTGTTCTCGCTTCAACACCATCCCTCTCCATCCTTTCTTTAACACCGTCACGTATTGCGAACTTTGAGTCAAGTTCCAGCTTTGAATAAATGACGTTAATTCTCAAAGTTCACCAGAGCCAGGAGAGTTACAACGCGTTTGGTTCGAAGTTCTACTTTTCGTGTCTCCAAGTTTTCACTTCCATGCTCCCCCCTGCAAGAAAACCCCACTCATACACTCAATCCATTTCTCACTTACAGCGATAGATGTCTCTGCATTATTATTAATGCCAGAGAACATTTTTACAAGAGCAAAGGTATAATTTAAGAGATAAATTACCTCAATTTTTATAGGAAAAAGCTCTGAAGAACTCTTCTATTTGCTCGTCGAAAACATACTGATGAAAAATAAAAGTCAGTGATTATTAATGCTTTAAATGCATACATATCTCCTTTGTTGTCGTATTTCATGTGTTAAAGTGATGACAGATGTACAACAAAGATTTAAGGGGACGTGCATCTTACGTTACGGAAAACGTATAAATAATTTTTGAATGAAATTCAAAATAAATAATAGTAAATAATTTCAGGCTATAGATTCTAGCTTGAGAAACCGTGTTGTTAGTTCTACGCACCGGCCGCCTTTACCCCCAGGAATTATTGCTGGTATGCATTTTAGTTATAGGCTGATTCGACCCCAGGACCAAAGTGCGGCTGAAAGTATTAAGCCAATGAAAATTTCCAATGACACCAGAGGGAATCGAAACCGCATTCTTCTGGCCCAGTGCCTCAACCAACTACAACACCTCGTGCCCCATTTTATTACGAGCAGAGGAGTAAAAATATGGGCTAGACATATTACTGCTGTGTACGGTGTTTGTAAAACCTCCGAAGTTACAGTATATCTCGTCAGAACGTTACTGCCGTGAAGGCACTGCCGTCACAGTGAAGATTAAGATTCATCTGAATCGTGTTTAACGATTCAGTTCGTACCGCGCTGTAAACAATCTTCGTCTCCGTTACAAAACCAGTTATTGCTACTAACGGAAATAATCGCTGTTTTTTCACATTTTTATGAAATACGTAAACGCACACTATGGGCAGAAGGTATAATTGTTGAATTTAAAACCTGGTGGTACGTATGGTAACCACAAGAACTTAAAGGGTTAATGAATGGACTTCTTTAGTCTTTTCCTTTGTTTCGTCGGTTTTAACTTCCGTAAAAGCGCGTGAATTTTACATTGTGGCAAGAAATCTAATAAGGGACTTGGTATTATATTTATACGGTCACATTTATCATGACTGCACCTTCCGAGGCTGTACAACTGCCTGCCCATTACACTGGCATAACTTTAAGAATAGTCACTTTGCCGTTTGCGCAGTATGGACTGCCCATAGAGTAGCCCACATGTGAGCCAAGGTTTTTCTAACTTTCCAGCAAAGGTTTCACGTCAATTTTCTTTTCCAGAATACCGCAAAGCAAACCGAGAACGGTTTCACGCAGCTTAACAATGTCATATACAGAGGATGACATGTAAAAGGTTGTTATATCTATGAGGACAACGGGGATAGGTACCTCAAGAAACGTCCAGATACAGCGCACAACACTACAGACCTTTACGTAACAAGTTATGCACAAAAACAAGCAGGGACTTCTAAATTAGCAAGCAGATTCTATAGAGGGTGAGCTGGGGAAGTACATACTGCTGATGGAGGAAAAGTTTTAGGAGTTGACGTGTAATGAACTGAAAAGAATGGCGTGGGCGTTGATTGAAGTGAAATGAAGCACCCTTTCGGGTCATCAGTGATGGTACGAAGTATTTGGTTTGATTTCATCTCCGACGCTAAAAGAATATGTTGTCGCTTGGTACGTGCTCCAAAAATGAAAATGTCGACAAATTCTTCAAGATTTTGGAGAAAGCGCTCGAAACGCATAATTTTATCCCAGATCGCGTTTTCAACGTCGACGAAACGGGACTGACAATTGTACTGGACGTCGTTTGTTCGCATAATCACGAAGCAGAACGCGTCGCTCGTGTTGACTTCCTTGCAGTTGCGTTTACCCATGGACAAGTCGTAACTTCGTGGCTTCTTTCACTTCTTCGCCCGTTGCCCCTTACTTCAATTTTGACTTACGCACACTACGGCAGCTTTATCTGCCTAGAATTATATGCATTGATACCAAGTTCCATGTCTTGTCTTGTGTGTGTTATTTCTTTTCTTCTGTTTCTGCCTTATTTCTCTCCCTATTCCATTTCCGCCTGCCAAGCTCTAGAATGTGAACAATTTCCTCTCTACCGCTTTGTAACTGGTGCGATCATGGCGCAGTCTAGCTTGTAGTACAGGCAAGTAAAGAAATCGCGATCATTTGATCATTTCATCAACATATTAGGGTATATGTAAGATGTAAGATTTTAGCTGCCAATTTTTCACATGTATTTTAATTTTCATCGTCGTAACTGCAAAATATTGCGCTCTCACACAGAGCAGCTTCGCTAAGCTTAGGGCAAAAAGTTCACTCGATCGTTTATGACAAAATAAGTAAATATTCTCATGCCATTTCCAAGGAAACGTGTGCTTTTAACATAAGTAACTAGATAGAGATTGTAAGTTACTGAAGAATAAAAACCAAAATTGATACCACTTGTTATTTTATTGTACTTCTTATAGGCTCAACATGCTTCGAGAATTACTATGCCCATCATCAAGAGCTCGCGACTATGATGCTGATTACCACATTGGTCGTATCGTTCTTGGTTTGCTGTATGTTGGAGGTTAGATGCGATTGGGCTGGAGTAGTGTCCGGGCTGCAGCCTGCAGCCCAGACACTACTACAGCCTAACCGCACCTAACCTCCAACCAAGAACTGTGACCAATGTGGTAATCAGCATCATAGTCGCGAGCTCTTGGTGATGGGCATAGTAATGCTCGAAACATGTTGAGCCTATAAGAAGTACAAAAAAGTAACAAGTGACATCTAGCTGTTTTTTTATTCTTCAGTTATCACAATGATGCACGGTCCAATAAACATAAGAAATTGTAAGTTACGAACTCCCAGGGATGAATGATTTCAAGCTTTCGCCGCGAACTACACGAGAACTGCCCTCTTCTGGGCTATTACGCAGTGAAACAACGTATCGGTCCCATTTTCAAGGGTACAGAATTATTGACCCTTGAAGAAGGGACTGATAGATTGTCCCGAAACGTCGGTAAGGAATTACCACTACCCGCTGCATAATAGCCCAGAAGAACTCAGCTCTCTCGGGGATGAGCAGGAATTTAATGAACTCTTCTTACATAACACAAATCATAGGAAGGGGGGAGGAAGGAGGAGGATTACTAATTGGATAAAGCAAGAAAAATGCATTACGGATGAAGACGCGACAGAAATAGTTCGTCTGTGAACTCGAACGGACATTTTCCACTGATGTGTACGACTGTGGAAGTTCATTTGTTTCATTTGTAAGACATTAATTCCCCTAATGTTTTTGAGGACATTTTAAACCACAAGGAATTCGTCGTTACGAAAATTGGTATGGTAGCCATAATTTGAGTTCATTTTACTTTGCAGAAGTTATGAAGCTAAACTTATTTCTTTACCTAAAGACTTTACCTTGTAGGCGTTAGGGAGTGTGGAGGTGAAGCTCCACACACTCTGTACCTCAGCTTTAGGTGGTGATGACTGGCAAAGCTTTACTCACTGCTCCCTTTACCACCAAACACAACTCTCTTATAAGACGAATTATCTATGTGAATGTTGGTTTGTGTGTCCGCAAACGTGTATGTATATATATATATATATATATATATATATATGTGTGTGTGTGTGTGTGTGTGTGTGTATGTATATATATATATATAAAGAGACCATTGAGTATACAGATTTTAAATTCCACGTATAAAGGTCATGACTTAGTAATAATAATATTAAACTGTTTCCAAGGACAAGAGTTATCTTTGAGGAGCTAATGGGTCCTCAGCTAGTCTAGAAATTCCCCTCATTCTATGGGAGACAGACGCCCCTTACCGCATATGCAAGACCCCGCTCCTTGTCCCATTCCTGAACCATATCAGTCCCTGTCCCGAGCCGTATCAGTCCGTGTCCCGAGCGATATCAGTCCTTGTCCTGAGCGATATCAGTCACTGTCCCGAGCGGTATGAGTCCCTTCCATTCTATGGGTTTTACATCCATTTTAATAGCATACCCATTCAAGAGTAGCACTTCCATACGTCTCATTTCCCTTTCACCTCTCCACATCAAAGTCACGTTTGCATTTTTTTCTTCACATACCTCATGACTCACCAATTCATTCTTTTGTGTCATAATAATAATAATAATCGATAAATACGACGATAAAATGTCATCGAGTGATGGGCTGCTTTGTTGGTGTCTGTCATTTGTGTTGTAAATAAGGTTGAACTGGAACGTAGAGTGCGCATTTCGCACATATGCGATGGGAATATTCGATATCTCGGTTAATGCAGTCTCTTAATTTATCACCTGTATCGATACATCCGATAATGCCTGCATATAAGCGTGCAATGATGTAACGAATTAGAGAATTAATTTAAAGAACCTTTCTTCCAGCTGCTGCGGAAATACAAGATGAGTAAGGAAAATTATTGTCAGATAATTCAGGAGAAATTACGGGGATAATTAAAAAGTCCTTTAAAAAACAGCTCTTTCTTTGATCAGAAATTGAAAGGTCATTAAATTCAAGCAATACTTGCTACTGTTTATTTAAGACGTCTTTTATCTTCACGTCCACTGTCTAAAAACTTAACGATTTAAATGTACAAGTAATGTTTGCCTCCTGTTTTGTATGGGTGTGAAATGTGGTATCCAGTCCTGCGGGGTCTCTGCAAACGGGGTGCAATGGGGGACTTTTGACCGAAAATAGGGAGTAACACGGGGTGTAAAAACTGCACAAGTAGCAGCTTCATGACTTGTACCCTTCACCAAATACTGTGGCAACAAACAAATGAAGTATACAGTTGTAGTTGCGAAACCCCAAGGAGAGATTGCAGACGGATGGTGTAGGGGTAAAGGGCTAAACTGGGCTCCGCTGGCTCCGTATAAGGTTAACTGGCAGGATCTTGTGAAATATTTAACGCTTTCAATAGAGTGGGATAATGTTTAGTCTAGCTGAGTGACGGTTACCGCTTTAAATGACTCTGCTATTCTGACAAATGTAAGCATAGTCGGTAATCTTTGGTGTTCCTTCACAACTTGTCCGAGACTGGATCTGTGTCCGTTTCATTAACTCTGCCCAACATACTCTATGAGACACCATTCTTTTTGAAAAGCTAACAGCTCTTCAGCTTCTCAAGAAATTCTCTGCATATTATGCACCTGAACGTTCATAACCACCTTACTAAGACCCCCTCCCCTCCCCCCTTCCCCAGAACTTGTCGCTATTCTGAACCAGATAAATCCAGACTACATATTCCCAACAAGTTTAAGTTCCATTTTAATATTATCCCCCTGCCAACGCCTAGGTCTTCCAAGCGGTCTCTTTCCCTCAGGTTTCCCCACCAAACGCTTGTACGCACCTCTCCTGTCCCACATACGTGCCGTACGCCCCATCCATTTCTTTCTTCTACATTTGAGCACCCAAATAATATTTGGTGAGGTGTACGGGTCATGAATTTCTTCATTCTGCAGCCTCCTCCAGTCCCGGTTACCTCGTCCCTCGTAGGTCCAAATATCCTCCCCGGCACCCTATTCTCGAACACCCTTATTCTATGTTCCTCTCTCAATGTAACAGACCAAGTTTCACACCCACAAACTCGTGAAACAGGATCTGTTTCCGTCATGCGGTAGAAAGGTTCCTGGTCTGATGGCCCCTCAGGAAGAGCTACTCTCTCTGTCTTTCTCTCTCTCACTGGATCCACTGATCGAAATTGCCCTTTTGTAGAGGGAAAACCAAGTAGGAAACTTTACATTTGATGAAGGCCAGAGATCCAGTTTCCAAAATGTCGTGTTTGAAAAGCCCCAAGACGACAGAAAATACTTATTTTAACTCACCGTCGGCAGCTGTATTGAGATATATCTGTGGAGTTGTTGTACTCGCGGGACTCGCACCGGAAACTGTTTAATAACTCACACTATGTAATACAGCGTTAATAGTATCGCAAGATCTGGTGACGATAGTTCAGCAACACATGAAGCAGCGGACGCTGACAGTGACACAGGTGTCATGGCAGTCTGCGCTCTTGCCATTCATGTTTTCACTAAGTTTTGGTAAGGAGTGTACATTCGAGTTTGCTCAAACGTGAGGCTGACACGCCATTTGTCAAGCTGCAAGGCTCATCGTAAGACAGAAGAAAGGATATTAGCGTTTTCTCTACGCAAATGTGGGCGGGGCGACTAGAGGGATAGAAAACTTGGCCCGGAAATTCCTACACCTTCTTATAAGGAGGCGTTTCCAACGTTGCCCTATTTTTACACCCAGTGTACGTAGAATATTTCATTACGCCGAAGTGCGACATGATTTGACGCCAATATTTTGCGTAACTATGACTGCTGACGCACAGACCGAGTAGAATCCAGTTAAGTCAAATTTATTCTGACCCACTAACATTTTGCAAAAGAGGCCCTCTTCGTCCCTCCTCTCGACTTAACTAATGCACTGTGACGAAGGTGCCTAGGAATTCCATGCAGTATGTATGGGCCTGCGTTTGCATCATTATGGCGAGTCAGTTGACTCGATTCGACTAAAATTGATTCGGTTATCAACTCAGCAGACAAAAGGACTTAAATACGAAATGGCTTACGGATGGCGTAACTGACAGTTTGTGATTGTCGTCACGTTAGAAGGGACCAATCATTGAGAACTTCTAGAAAGTTTAATAAACAAATCATTTAACACAAAAAATCCATTATTATATAAAATATGCGTAAATTATAGAATAGCGCATTTGTTGGTGTTACATGGCACATAAATTATATAATAGCACAACTGCTGGAGTTGCATGACGCATAAGGTATAGAATAGTGTATTTGTTGGTGTTATATTGGTTGTTAACTTCGTCATATTGGACGGAATAAACTATGTAAGAGTTTTAGGTGTTTTACTCAAAATTGCACTATCAGACCAAGGCACTGTGACAATAATAGTAGACGGTCCTCTTGATTATTGTCATTGTGTTTCGCTCCATCTTTCTGCTTATTCTTATAATAAAACCAACTAAATGCACTAATTTCTCAAATTTATTTTTGGAATAAAAAGCTACATGTTTCGGACAGTCCCTCTGCTCATCATCAGGAGTTTTTCACTGTACACATAGCAATGGTATATGTCTTACAACCATTGCTGTGTGTACAGTGAAAGACTCCTGGTGATGGACAGAACATGTAGAGTTTTAGCCCAAAAATAAATTTGAGAAATTAGTGCATCTAGTCGGTTTTATTATAAGAATATATCACGACGAACGGTCACATGAACGTCAAATCCAGCTTTCTGCCTTTAGATTTACCGAGAACAAGCTGTATTTACAAGGAACAGTTACCTTGAGTGTCAAATACTCGAAAAGCAGGCTAGCGTGCTCAGTTAAATATTGAAAAAAATGACTAATATTCCATAAAAGAGTAATTTACGGTAACCGATATATGTTAGTAAGACAAAATCACAAAAAAGTAACACTTCGCATGAGAAACTCTCACGAAGTAGGTCCCTTATTTAATTAAAATGAGGAACATGAGAACTGAATAGAGTATTTTTGTTGGGCAATTGGTTTCGTGCGAAGATACAAAGTTGCTGAATTCCGGTTACGATAGGAGGTTGCTGTCAGAAAGGACCGTAAAGGTAGTGTGTGGCAGGATGTGGATTGAATTCATCAGGGTCAGTGTAGAACATGTTAGGGACAAAACATTTGTCGCATGTAATGGTATTTTATATGCATTAAACATGACGTGCAACGTTGTTTTCTGTTTCTGTAGGATCATACTATTCGATGAGCACACTGTGACACATAGTTGTAAAAAAATCGCAGTGTTCGGTATTTTTCGGTGTTTTATAGCTGCCATGGTGGTCACGGTGACTTTGTGGGAGGTGGAATTTTTGTGAATCAACTCAGCATCAACGACAGGCACAAATAAATTGACAAATGTTTGAACAATAGCTGCATATGATTACAGTGGCGTTATTTGATTGAAATTTAATGCGTTTGTAAAAAAAGAAACTTCATCAAAGGCTTGATAAAATTATATTTTTTTCTGTAAAGGGTTATGCTTGGTGTCCTGTTTCAGGATTCAGGAGTCACTTGGCAAGGCACTTTAGCATAAACTGCTTTTACAGGGGGGGGGGGAATTAGCTCAGAGCAGGAGCCCAGAAGCGAGGGAAACGTGGAGGGAGATGGATGATTAATAGTGACGAAAACTCACTTAAAACGCGCGCGCGCGCCCACACACGCGAACACACAAACGCATACACACAGCAGGTTGCATAAAAATCCGGGATCCAGAACGTGACGAGTAAATTACTATTCCATTAGATTTAAATTGCAACAGAAATTTTATTTTCCAAGCTGTAATTGAAATACAGAATTTTCAGTATTTGGAAGCTCAAGCTGTACACAGTATACACAGCATAATAAGGAATTTTTCACTCGAAACCGCTGTAGTTCTTTTCACGCCCAATGCCACATTTGTTTAAAGAATCCGAGGGGAAATATACGATTTGTTATGCGTTGTGTTCCTTCGGGAACGACGCTGTTTTACCTGATAGCGGATTACCAACATTTCGGATAAACCAGCTTCCTCCATTTTCAGCTAATTAACTCGAGTGAGCACGGCCTTTATTGAAAAGCCAACAGTCCTTCAGCTACTCAAGAAGTTCCCCGCATTTTTTGAAACCCGGAGGTTCATCGCCGTATTCACAAAAGCCCCCATTTGTCCCTACCCTGAGCCAGATCCATCAAGTCTACGCTCTCGTAATCGATTTATTTCAGATTAACTTTAATGTTATCCACCCATCTATGCACAGGTCTTTCATGTGGCCTCTTTCTCTGTACACAGATCTCCTTCCATACGTGCCACAAGCCTTCCTCCTCATATTATTTTGATCTGATCACACTACAATATTCGGTAAGGTGTAGACATCACGAGCGTCCTCACTGTGCTATTTTGTCAAGTCTTTTGTTATCTTTGCTCTTAGCTCAAAATATCTTCCTCCAGTTTTAGCTCAAATGATCTTACTGTACTGCTCGGTGCCAAGACACACAAGATGGCAATCTAAACCTTCCTAGTATTAATTCTCCTACATGCTCTGCTGTAGCCAAAAGACAGCCGACAACCTTTTATTGTTGGAAGCATGTTACCGGGTCTTACACTGTAAACAATCCTGTGGACATTGTCCTTTATAAGCCAGCGGGCGCTCTTGTAATGGGGGAATTCCTTGCCTTTTATGTAACCTAAAATTTATTAAAACTTTCGCAGTTTCTGCACCACCTCTAATCCACCATGCGTGCTGCAATTAACGTCCACGTCTGCCTTCTCCTAGACTGGGGCGTCATCATGATAAATACATCACTCATAGTGGATCAAACAAACAAACAATCAACCAAATAAATGGCCAACTGTCTTTTGTATACAAGGTTTCTTAAATGCAACTTTACTCCTCAGCTACCGTTGCGAACTCCTCTGTAGAAACTGACGGACAGACATGATGAAACTAATAGTCGCTTTTCCAAATTTTCCGAACGCGCCTAAAAAGACTTATTAAGAAAAGTAGAAGGAAAATATATAGTTCAACTTTTGAAGCATGGATTACATAACAACGCTGTCTCAGTATTCCATCTTGCCTGACAATACATACACGATCGTTCATTATAAAGAACAATCAGTTGATGCTGTACAGAGTCAAACTGATCTCAATTCTAAGAATTTTGAGGAACTCAGAAATGTAATGTGCACACAAAATGCAGAGTTTCCAAACTTTCAAGTTGGTGGCCCATACAGCTAGAAATGTACCTTAAGAGCTTAATATATAATCGCCCAGTGAGCCGTGAGTAAATTTACAGGGCACGATTTGGAACAGAATGGTCTTTGGGGTGCTAAGAGCCCGCAAGCCGAGGATTGCACGAGCCGAGGTGCAATAACATTAAAGAATTCTGCACAAGCTGGTGAGGGGTAGCTTCGCTCTAGTGAGGGGTTCTGGGACTTGGAACCTACGACAAGAAGAAGACGCAATTAAAACCCTCCATTAATCTTAGAAGGGAGCACCAGATGTGGGGTTGATGGCTTGGAAGGGGTTGCGAGGGTGTGCAGCTATACTAAACTTACTTGCTTGTCCCTCCCCTTCCGTTTCCATAATCCTAATAGTCTTCGCGTAACGCACACTCGCAAGATATAGTAGTCATTTGTCTCCAATCCTTAATAATTGTGTACTGTTTATACGTAAGGCGTATATATGTCTCCCCCAAGCCATTTCTTACTGCAGTTTTACAAGACAAACTTCTACATTGCTAAGTTCCGCGTTTGGTTGCCTTCATGCTGACTAAAATGCTTCAGGGCGTTTCATTTTGAAATGCCGCTTAATTTTACTTCATCACCGAGGGTAGTAAAACAACGGAATTCAACAGGACCTGCCTCATTTTCACTCGATACTGAACTAGGTTTGCTCTAGTTCCTTTGCGATATACAAACCGCAGTAGCCAATGATGCTTTCCTTCCCGAAGTTATTTTTCTCCTTATTTAATTCACTGCAAACGAGCCTCTGTAATTAATTTTTTCCCCTGGCGCTAAGGGCCCAAACGTGGGCCACGGCCCCCTCATTCTTGATGTTTCTAGATTACATACAACGACGCACCACAGTCGGTAGGACTCCTCTGGACAAGTGATCAGTTCGTCGCAGTGACCTCTACCAGACAACACACAACACTCGCAACAAACCTCCATGCTCCTCGCAGGATTCGAACTCGCAATCTCAGCAGGGGAGCGGCCACTGGGATCGGCACTGTAATTGATATGGCCAAATGAAATAACCACAACTGGAATACTCGTTTGTTGATGCACATTGCGGAGAACAAGGAAACCTTAAAACATAGGAGGGTGCAATGCCCCTTGCTACCTCGTCGTATATGTTTGTAGTATGTTAGCGACGCTGCTAGTAGCCCTGACTAGCGTCGAATGTTCGGATTATAGTGCGTAATGAAATGGAAAGGACGCTTTAGGAAGAGGTAGTGGCCTAATGAGGAGTACTCTTTCAGCGTTTACCTGGAATGACTGAGGAAAACACAGAAATTTTGAGTCATGGTATTCGGTGTTCCCGACAAGTACCGAATAAAAGTCGGCAACATTTTCGGCTGAGTCAATTTGTTCGGTTCCTGTGTTATTAATAGAGCTAATTAAAGTGGATTAAATGAAATTGTGAATTTGGTTTTAAAAACTGGCGTGACACTTTCTGTTCTTAGTTGTAGTAAACAGGCAAGGCGAATTATTTAATCGCTTTGAGCTCTGATTCCAGGTATCACTGTAAATGCGTCTGTCTGTCTTGGCTTCGAGCCCCCTGGGGCTCGAAACTGGACATTGTCGAGTACTGAGTCTGTACATTGGAGTCACAGTCGCCGTGGAACTTAAGAACAAGGATGTGTCTTGTTTCCGGTGTTGTCTTGGTCTTGGTCAAGTCACGGCTTCTGCCAGTCCAGGCTTCGTACAGTAGCCTATAGTAGGCCATATCTGTGCAGCCCAATCACTAGAACGGCAGTGCGCACGACGGCCAAGTTTAAGCCTCTTATTTTGTCTGAGGCGTGAAACCTCACCGAAGGTTTTACGCTGTTAGTGTGAGTCAAAGTCCGTGTCGTTCCCTAGCTGACCAGTGGGCCAGCCTCTCCTTTTGTAAGGTCTGAAGAAATAGTAAAAGTGGAAGATTTGGGTGGAGGTGCAGTGAGAGGCACTACCTTCATTAATTATTGCTAGGGGATTTAGGAAACCTCACACACCTAAAGGTTCCCAGGCAGTGCCCATGTGTCCTTCTGGTACAAGTAGGCCGGAAACATGGTAAAGCATTGGGAAATGAAGAGAGTTGCGTAGTGGGAAGTGGATTGTTTGGAGTTTGCAACACATTAAATAAATCTAGCATTGAGGCTGAATTTTATGATTGTAGAGCTGCAGTATGACCAAATTTTGATCAAGTTGGGACCTGCGTTTTGGCGAAAATTTCGAAGTTATTTTTGGGGAAGGCTGCATGAGAAGTATTGTCTGAAATTTACCTCAGTTATACAGAAACAAATACTTCCTACCTCAAGGAGAAAAAAAGTCATTCTCCATTACTACAGTCTCCAAATTACTCAATTATGAATGAATGGTGTTTAGCGACATAATAGGTGCTGACTATGAAAAATGTACGACATAATTAAATATATTGTTTTGGAAAAGATGCGAAGGCTTTAAAGGTCACAACGAGTGGTGCATATTTTTGACACTGGGCTTGGTAACCTGCCTCCTTCTTTGTGGCAGCTAACTGAATTTACTAGCTATCTAACTAAGATTTACACCGCCTTTGTAATAAATTACTCCATTAACCCCGAAATTACCCTATTAAGATTCTCTTTACAAATCATTTAACTCTATATTGTTATTTTGCACATGCGCTCTTCCGACAGCATACACAAACAAACACACACACACACACACACACACACACACACACACACACATCACATTTGAAGTTTTAAAACTTAGGAGAATGTGATTTATGTTTTATTGTAAAGTTCATGCAGTTGTAATAAATACTTACTACCTTCTTTCTGCAGGTGTTATGTTCTCTGCACATTACTGTGGGGAAGGTGGATTACAAATTGTGTCAATAATCGTCTGATATTGGTGTCAAGTATCTACAGATCTGTCTGAAGCTGGGTGATTTTTCCAAACGGACAAATTATTATATTGGTACAGCCCACACATTTATTGTCTCGATTTTATTTGTGGATTTAAGTTCAGCCAGTAGCTGTGTTATGATTATTATTTTTATCACTATTTACTGTTTATCATTTTGTAACCTTAATGCTGAGAAGTATTGCACTTGCGCTACATGTGCACACTGCCGATTGCAGTTGGCGAATGGAGGTGGGCCAGTAACGGCTACTGTATGGCGATACCAAATGTTATGGCTTTCTGACAGAATGATATCACCTTACATGTTACAGAAAGTTTGTTTCGCTATATTAGTGCAGCCAAAGATGCTAAACTGATTACTCGTTCTGGTGTGTGTATGTGTGTGTGTGTGTGTATGTGTGTGTGTGTACCTCATTCCAAATACTTAGTTCAACTCACCGACGGACATGAGCGTGTCCTGGCAGGTGACTATCCTTCGGTGGAAGTAACACGCCGATAACGTTTGCAGTTTTGCTATTGCTTAGAGTGACAAGGTATTTGGTTCACAGCTCTATAGCCTTTCTGTGATCAGTAATTTATTCCAATTTTTTGACTGATAATTCTCAATATATTGAAAATGCCTTATTATTAATATTATTATAAATTTAAAAATGTTACTCTTATTCATAATTTTTTAATCTGATTTGTTTTGTTCTTATTATTTTTCTATGAGTTTGTATTTGTGAGTTGTTATTTGCAGTACATTCTGTTACGTTGCTGTGCTGTACCTGTAATCGGCCAAACAACTGCTGAGCCAGCACATTTATAATAAAGGAACTGAATTTAATGACCGTCATCACTGTCATCATCATCATCAAGGCGTGTTTTCAGGTTTATAAAGTATACACACACGCACACACACACACACACACACACACACATACGTGGTATATCAGTGGCGAATCCTTATGTGGATGACATGAATAATGGAAGGATGCGCAGCCCAATGTACCGTTCTGCTAGACCTGTCCTCTAGTTCGCCATTAACTACTAACACATATAATTACACACATAATTTTTTAACGTTTCTCGAAAGATTTACTGCACTTTCTTTCTCTCTGTATTTTGCAGGCTCTGGCGCAAACAGCACGCGTTGTCATTTCACTGACCCAATTACAGGACTTAACAGACCACGCAATAAAGCATTCATTCCCAAATATTAACTACAGAGTAACAATTCGAAGGACTGGGTTGCAATTCAGATTTTGCGGTGCTGGGGTTTTAAGCTACAAATTCTGGTTTTTCAAAACCAGCGGCTCTTTGATTTTGGATGGCAAAAATTAAAGTCCTCACTGGCATCCATAGGTAGAGAGTTTGTGGCTACGTCATTATGTCTGCGCGAGTGAGTGAGTGAGTGAGCGAGTGAGTGGGCGACTGGATGAGTGGGCGAGCACTCAGAATTTTCTGATGATCTGCCATGGTCAGGGGTGCAGCTGCATGTAATACATGTATTTAACAAGTATGGAAATTTAAACCAAGTACGCAACTTAAGGTTCGGGAATTACGGAACACATTGAAAAGAAAGAATTAAAGATATCAGCTGCTGGTCCATGTTGATGACGTTAATTCATTGGGAAGAAACGTAAATAAGAGGCAAAGGACACAGAAGAAGTAATGCACGTTAGTAAGGGGGTTAGTGTGTCAACACATGCTTATAAAAATAACTTGTGTACGTCAGAAAAGTACTGTAATAATTAAATCCAGTAAAAAGTGATGAAGCTTAAGTTCTTGGAAACGACAGTAACAAATCAAATTACGTGAAGAATTAAACCCTGTATATAAAACGTGAATAATACAGAAAACAAATACGTTAGAATTATGAAACAAACTGCATTTTGAAGAGAAAAAAACGGAGAGTATATACCATGTTTAAAATATTCAGTACCTATATTTGTTGAATAAATATATGAAATGCAACTTTA
>Ga0123353_10004924_pt1 | contig 17391 bp, 9 predicted proteins | sample TergutLab28metaG_3_FD_92763 | JGI IMG/M metagenome (GOLD analysis project Ga0123353, IMG submission 92763) | Labiotermes labralis P3 segment gut microbial communities from Petit-Saut dam, French Guiana - Lab288 P3 | ecosystem: Host-associated > Arthropoda: Insects > Digestive system > Gut ...
CTTGTGAGTGCTGTGTGTTGTCAGGTAGAGGTCTCTGCGACGGGCTGATCACTCGTCCAGAGGAGTCCTACCGGCTATGCTGCGTCGTTGTGTGTGATCTAGAAACCTCAAAAATGAGGAGGCCTTGGCCCACTGGGGGCTGTTGCGCCAAAAGAAGAAGAAAAAGAGGTGTAGGAAGAACGGCAATTATCAGCAGAAGACTGATCACCGGTACAGTGTCATTGCTTGCTTGCTTAAACCATTTAAGCATCGCTTTGACGTCATTTCGTTCAGACTTTATAATTCGCTTTATCCTTGATGCCTTCTTTTCAGTCTCGTTAATGATTTTGGTTATGTTTTTCCAAATCGTTTGGACCTTAAGATTTGCGGGACCAAATTGCCGACTCACGTCAGCTTCTTCCCCCACCCCACCCCCCTCCATTTTGTTTCCCCACTCACTGTAAATTTTTCTTCGACGCTCAAAACCTTCCTTTTATTCGAGACTATCCATGTGGAGTTTTGCACATTGCGCTAAAGCTGCACACACACACGCGCACGCGCGCACACACACACACACACACACACAGTCTCTCTCTCTCTCTCTGAAGAAACTGTTTTCATGAGAATTTCATGCAAGCCGAAACGAGTTTCGTGGAACGTGTTTATCATTGATACGAAGAATGCAAAATCATACATCGAGTTTCAGTTAACCAAACACTCTGTTCGATCTGCATGGGCAGGTAGGTATACCTGCCCATGAAGATGGAACAGTGTTCCGAAACGTCGGCATATAAAATTCAGACGCCGGTGAATGACCCAGAAAAAAAAAAGCATACAACATTCAGAACACGGCGAAAGTTTTAAATCAAGAATAACCAAAATTGCATTGCTTGAGACACGGTTTACCCATATCGCTTACCCCCGAACCCCTGTATCGGGACTCAGATCGTATTGCATGACAGTGGTTGTTGCAAAAACTAGTTGCGTCTCTGTCAAGCCAGGTTAAGCTTGTGTGCCTTAACAATATGAGACAGATTGCGACGGGTCAGTATCCAGTAATTCATCATAGCAAAACAGGTATGGTTGGCCTACACATAACAGCCGCATGTTGTGCCGTCGCTGTAGACGAGGGCGCCCCTGTTTTTGTGTGTTCACTCCTCGTGCGGTAACCCCCTTCATGCACTAGGTGCGTACCCGTTCCGGCTTTATCGAACAGTTTTGTGGCGCGGGGCTGAGCGGGGTGCAGGGTATGGAATGTGGGGTGAGGGGGCGGGGGGAGGATTTTTTTTTTTACACGAGTGGAAGGGTCGGGTGGTTAGGTAACCCGCGGGAATATTCTCTTACAACCAGGAACGGAAAGGGTCGATCGCAAATGCGGCAGCCCAGTGTTGACAGCGAAACAGGATCACCCGACCTCATATCTTCGGCTAATTGATTATTAATCCTTTAAAGACTGAGATTAACCTGTATGTTATTTAAATGGGTAGTTCGTACTGCGCGGTAAACGCTGCGTCTGTGTTTTGAAAACGGACCTGTTAATATTGATATTTATTTATTTATTTTATCTCCCAGAATGTTCTGTCCGAAGACATTCAGCAATCGTGCTTGACAGTCACTATTAATGGCATGTAGGAAATACATCCAGTTATACATCTCCTATTTAAGCTGAATCACAAATGTTTGGGTATGGTCTCTGGGGGTGTTATTGATATGCTAAGATATATACAGGGTTATTCGAAATGATTGTCGGGGTTTTAACAACTGCCACCTCGTTCTCCAGATGCAGCTCCATGTGATTTCTTTCTATGGGTTTACGTCAACGATCAGGTTTATGTTCCTCCTCTTCCCGCAAGTATCCCGGAACTGAAGGTACGAATCAGAACCGCCATTGAAACCATCACCGCTGACATTCTACAAACAGTTTGGAACGAACTCGGTTATCGTGTTGATGTTTGTAGAATCACAAAGGGTGCACATATAGAGTACCTGTAAGGTATGTAACAAAAACTTGGAGTGTTGTTCTATTAAATAAAAATACACATATACTGCTATCTCAAGCATATTGTTTGTGACAAGTTGTTAAAACCCAGACAGTCATTTGGAATAACCCTGTATTTGTGAACTGCAGGTGGGGTGACAACCGGTGGCAGTGGTCCAGTACACATTCACACAAAAGCAGTACACAGAACAACACAATGCAACAGAATACCCAGAAAGGAACGTACATGACAGTAAGAACACATAAGCATAACAAAAAGAATACACGGGTATAACAATAAAAATACATAATTTACGAAATTAAACAGAAGCATACAAAGCATACAACGATATATATATATACAATGATAAAAATGAAACCGAAGGAATATGAAGGAATGTGATAAACGAAGAAGCCATATAAGCAGCAAACTTCGTATGATCTGTATATCTTCTAATAATGAGAGACACTGTGTTACTAAGACCTTCACTACACTTCACCCATCTACACTTCACTACACCTGTCGAAATTTCTCTTCTTCACCTTATTGCGCAGGGATATAATCGCTTCTTTTTGAGATCCATACAAAATGTACACTGCGTGGGCGGAGCATAAAATTTTTTAAATCTTGAAACTGGTGGTGTATGGGCTTCAGAGATATAGTGTGTGATACGGTGATGTTTCTCAAATTACGATATGTTATCACTGACCTCCGCTAATATACCTAAACGCATCAAATACAAGGTTCGCTTTGTGCCACTTTACCTAGTTCGGTCCTGCTAAGCCGTCTGTGTGGTGCGGGCAGACTTCATCAAAATTTGGTCTGCGTGCGGGCAACGTGAGTGTCAGAGTACGGAATGAGGTGTGAGTAGGTGTGCATATAATGCTATGTGTAATTTTACCTGTGTATTTTTGTATACATCATGTGCAATAAAAGTATACTGATAGTCATAGTAGATTGTTGATGTCATATATACGCGGTGGCGCTGTTGGTTAAGGCACTGCGCTACAAGCCGGAAGATCCCGGGCTCGATTCCCGATGGTGTCATTGGAATTTAATGTTGCCATAATCCTTCCGGCCGCACTATGGCCGTGGGGTTGACTCAGTCGCTAACAGAAATGAGTATCAGGAATATTTCCTGGGAGGAAAAGGCGCTTAGTGCGTTAGGCAGACAACCTTACCACCTTAATTGCCGACTGTCTTGAAATCTGGGAACCTTAACCTCCTGAAACCCTCACATCTTCTCCAGGCCTGTAATGGTATTGCTTTACCATTCATAAGTAGGCAGTTGGCAAGTTTTCGGAATATCTTCGGCCGTCTGTCTGAACTGTGCTAGGGACAGGGTTAATTTTGGTTTGCTCATCCGGCCAACATGATACGGCGGCAGGGTACGGGTTGATCGATCCTGACCCTAGATCAGTTCTGACTCTAACGCAGAGAGTAGATTTAAGTTGATCGATCCTGACCCTAGATCAGTTCTGACTCTAACGCAGAGAGTAGATTTGTTTAAGTTGATCTTCCCATGTAGTGATTTCTGTATGTGTTTTGGGGCGTTCGAACCCATGAGTTTCTGGAATGTGTGCAATTGCCTGTCTGGGTCTGTTTTATTCGAGCCAGACGATTACCATTCACCCAGTGGCTAAAATGACGACTTGCTCCTGTGTAGCCTGCGACTCCTCGAGGTGCTTGAAGTATCTGTATTATTATTATTATTATTATCATCATCATCATCATCCACGTTTTCACCTATGTGTAGGGTATTTACAATTGTTTACCTGAAACAAACCATGTTTATAGGGTATATAGTGTTGCAGCTGTTCTGTATTTGCAGTTTGTGCTACATGTAATGTTTCGCATTTGAATTATTATCATCATCATCATCATTATTGTTATCACCTTTCTGCAGGTTATTTACAATTATGTACCTAAAACAAACCATGTTTCTAGGGTATATAGTGTTGCAGCTGCCCTTTATTTACAGTTCTTGCTAATTTCATGTTATTTCGCCCGTGAAATATGTTTTGTACTGTTACATTAGTAGCTGCTGTACAAAGTATATGCGCAGTGCCCAATACGATTGTTTTTTGCAGTACCTTAATTTCGTGCTTTCCCGGTATGTTGCTCAGGTACCGTCTGAGTGATATTGAGATGGTTCCAGTCGCCTCTGTTAGTACCGGTATCGCTGTTGCTTTTACATTCCACATGCGCTGATTTTTATATTTTAAAAACTTCTCGGCTTCTTTCTTTGTCACATTTCTGTATCCAGGAATTGCAACATATTGAAATGTATGTTCCTTATCTATTATTACGGAGTATGATGTCCGATTTATTGTTAGGAGTAGTTATGGCGGTTCGCACTTGTTGGTTCCGTAATATAGTAACCTTATCTTCATGACTCGTTTCGACTGATTTCGGTAATGTGTCATACCGGTGTTTCGTGTCTAATTTTGCCCTATTTCATTGCATTTATTATTATTATCATTATTATTATTATCCGTTTTTCCGTTACTTAAAAACGTTCCTACTAGATGCGTCTATGCTTCAGATCTTGTGTGCCAAGGTTTCTGTATCTTTGGGATAGACATTACTTCCTCAAAACATTTTGAACGAGTTCGATACAGTCTGAGATCTGCTGATTCGTGTCTACGTGATATGGGGATTTTGTGCCAACACTTTGTTTGTTACTTGTGGTTTGTGTAATTGTGCTGGCATTATAACTGGCACTTGAACTGTCGAGCCACCGCGTTAAAAACGCCTGTAATAATAATAATAATAATAATAATAAATCTTAGAAGACAGAAATGTGATTAAAAAAGAAGCCGAAAAGATTCTAAAATATAAAGACCTTACAATAGAAATACAGCGCATGTGGAATTTAAAAACAAAGGTGATACCAGTAATAATAGGGGCGACTGGGACTATTTCAGAGTCATTCAGAAAATACGTGAGCAACATACCGGGAAAACATGAAGTGAAGGAACTGCAGAAAACATCCATATTGGGCACTGCACACATACTGCGGAAGTACTGATGTGAAAGTGGAATAGAGTCAACACTGAAACTAACGATATAAGCACCATGAATAGTAACAACAGAATAGCTGCAACACTGTGTTCCCTAGGGACATAGTTTGTCTCAGGAATATAAGTATAAATACCCTACATAAAGTAGATGATGATGATGATGATGATCTAGTTAACACGCAGTTGGGCCACTTGTTGACCATTTCTGGTCTCACAGTCTAAAAGTCTCTCTAACGGTCTCCCCCTGTTCCTTCTGCCTCTCTGTGGTTTTTTAGAATTCTCAGTAATCTATTATGGGGCATTCTGTCTGTCTGTCTGTTTGCAAACAGTGTCTTCTTTATTCCCGAATTTTGTCCAAAACTGGGGCTACATTGAGTTCTTCTGCGATCTGTGTGCTTGTTTCATGATATGTCCAAGTGTATACTGATGTTTTTCTCATATATTTCATCTCTGCTGCTGCTGTTCTTCTTGCGTCTCTTGCTTTTAATGGTTCAGTTTTTCACTACCGTATAACAGAGCTGGAAGGGCCAGTGTATTGTATAGTTCTGTTCTTGTTTTCGTTGAAGTTTTCTGTGGTGTAAACATGTTATTAATAATTCCTGTTCTGCTGCTGCTTCTTTTTCTTCTTATTATTATTATCATAATCATCATTATCATTATCATCTCCTTTATGCAGGGTATTTATACTTACATTCCAGAGACAAACTATGTCCCTAGGGAATACAGTGTTGCAGCTATTCTGTTGTTACTATTCATGGTGCTTATATCATTAGTTTCAGTGAATCTATTGTACTTTTACATCAGTACTTCCCGCAGTATGTGTGCAGTGCCCAATATGGCTGTTTTCTGTAGTTCCTTGACTTCATGTTTTCCTGGTATGTTGCTCACGTATTTTCTGAGTGACTTTGAAATAGTCCCAGTCGCCCCTATTATTACTGGTATCACCTTTGCTTTTACATTCCACATGCGCTGTATTTCTGTTGTAAGGTCTTTATATTTTAGAATCTTCTCGGCTTCTTTTTTAATCACATTTCTGTCTCCTGAGATTGCAACGCCTATTAACATACATATTCCCTTTTCATTATCACGGATTATGTGTGGTTTGTTGTTGGGGATAGTTATGTCATGTTGTGCTTGTTGATTCCACAATATAGTTACCTTGCCTTCGTAACTTGTTTCTACTGATTTTGGCATTATTATTATTATATCCTAACCACTGACGGCACCTGCTCTCATTATTATTCATTTGGCGAGACTTTGACAAAGCATTCCTGTCTGTCTGTCTGAATCCTCTGGTGATGACAGTTGTGAAGGAAGACGAGTACCAATGTTCTCACTCATTTTAAGCTGCAACTGCATTTTGAATGCAACCGGCCCTGTTCCATTAATGACTTATTTTGCCATTCATAATTTTAGTAACAATAATACCGGAGCATTATTTTAATTATTCAGTATCATCAGTTACTTCCTTCCGGTCGCTCAGGTTGCACACCATGCCCATGCACGGCTCGTTCCCACGCTGCTTAAGGGAGACGTCGAGAGATCAGCAGTAGCTTCGCGAATTCCATTAGGAAATCGCGCATTTGTGTATGACACGCGGTGAATACATTTTGTACAAGACGTATCGCCGTAAGTAGAGAGGAAGTATTCTTGATGCGTTTGCTGGCGGCAGGACACACCGATTTGCAATAAGCAGAGAAAGTTTGGAGCAACTGTTTTCTGTCAAGACACGGCACCTGCTGAGGAAGAACTCGGCGGAATTTGTGGAACATGTCCAAGATTGTCGCAAGTCCCGCTGACTTATGAGCCGGGCATATCGGCGTAATCATTACTAAATGCAACGGAGCTGTTGCATTTGCATCCATAAAGGGTGACCGTGGCTGTCAAATTGTCCAACACTGATCGTAAAGGAAGACTGAGTTTTGTGCACTGGAACCTGAATGGGGTGTCCAAAAATTTAAAAATTAAGATATACAGAACTATAATTTTGCTTGTTGTTTCCCAATTCCCCTGTCACCTCATCCCTAATGGGCTCAAATATTCTCAACACCATATTCTCAAACACCCTCAGCCTACGTTCCTCCCTCAATGTGAGGGAACAAAGTTTCACACCCATACAAAACAACAACCAAAATTATAGTTCTGTATATCTTGATTTTTAAATTTTTGGAATGGGGTATCCAAAAATTTAAAGATTAAGATATACAGAACTATAATTTTGCTTGTTGTTTGTATGGGTGTGAAACTTGGTCGCTCACATTGAGGGAGGAACGTAGGCTGAGGGTGTTTGGGAATGGGGCGTTGAGAATATTTGGGCCCAAGGGGGATGAGGTGACAGGAGAGTGGAGAATACTGCTTTATGAGGAGCTTAATGATCTGTACTGCTCACACAGTACTGTTCGGGTGATAAAATCGAGAAGAATGAGATGGGCGGTGCATGTAGCGCGTATGGGGGAGAGGAGAGGCGTATACAGGGTTTTGGTGGGAAAACCTGAGGGCAAGAGACCACTTGGAAGGTCCAGGCGTAGATGGGAGGAAAATATTAAGATGGATCTTCAGGAAGTTGGATGTTGGGGTATGGACTGGATCGAGCTGGCTCAGGATAGGGACAGTTGGCTGGCACTTGTGAATGCGGTAATGAACTTTCGGGTTCCATAAAATACGGGGAATTTTTTGAATAGCTGAAAACCGGTTAGCTTCTGAAGAAGGACTGTGCTGCATGGAGTAAGTAAAGTACCTGAATGGGGTGGATGCTGGACAAACAGAACTCCACACGCGTTCCTTGTTCTAATGATACAGCTTGCTTGCATCTCGGTGGACACGTGAACTTTCAGAATAGTGGGTATTGACATGCATAAAGCACGTGTTGATCCACGAAGTGTAATTCCATCCAGGCTTCAGCGAACACGGTTCCACGCACGCACGCACACACACACACACGTAGATTAAATGAAGTAGCCTGGGATGTTGGAGGTGTGATATGTGTTTTAGTGTTGCATCAAGACCTTTAGCTTTTTGGGCGTTTTAATTATTTCCTTGTCATTCATGATGTGTTCCATAGACCAAGTTTTTGGTATAGATTGTACTGTAAATTTTGAAGAAAGTAAGTGACTTTTATGTCTATTTTCACGTGAAATATTGTGTGCTGACAAGCTGCAAATGTAGGCCCTTACTGGAAGTTTATAGTTGTAATATTTGATATGTAATTAATTTGAACGAGCGAGGGTGGAAATTACAGTGAGACATGCAAACGCAATTGAGTTTAAAAACAATTTATTGAATGGAGTGCTCGTAAAAATGCTTCTCTTCAGTGTAACCTGTTGATTCGCGGTTATTGTTTCGTGTGTATCAGCGTTATTGCTGTAAAATCCCATTGTATTGATTTCGTATAGGAACACGTCAGCCTGCAAAAGGGAGAGCTCCAGACCTACAAAACCACGAACCATTTGTATGGAGATTGACCGCGGAATTCGGCATTCATTATTAAATTCTGGAGCATGTGGAGGCGAAGCGGTGGATGAGAAGTGTGGCTCAGTCGTATCATTAGCGACAGTGTTTTAACAGGGAAGCAAGGCTGGGTCTGGAGTGAAATGCGTGCCGTTGCTTGTGCTGCACAGCGCTATCGCAGGCAGTATGCGTTTTGAAACTATGCTCATGACACAGTGTTGAACCCCGAAATATTGCGCGCCTGATGTATCAAGTCTACAAGCCGTTATTTACGTACACATAACTTCAGTTAAGTTATATTGTATCCGAAACCTTCTGTTTAGATCTAAGTTGTCATTGTTTAGTCGGTATAGCGACTGTCTAATGGCTGGAGGGTCCGGCGGTCGATTCCAGGGGGGGGGGGGCGAGATTTTCCGCACTCGTCCAGACCGGCCCTGGGGCCCACCCAGCGTACTGTACAATGGGTACCGAGTCTCTTAACCGGGGGGTAAAGCGGCCGGGGCGTGGCATTGATCACCCACATTCCCATATAGCGCCGAGGTTAAAGCAAGAGTAGCATAAACGTCTGCAACCCCACTGTGCTTTCGTGGTCCATTATAGGGCGAGCCTTGCGTGATACGTTACCTGTAATGATTCGCTTCGTCCTGGGCTCTCTTATGTTTAGTGGGTGCTAGGGAGGTGGAGTTCGGGGCTGTCCCTGGGAGTAGAACGGCCGGTGTGTGAAGCTGATTTGGCGCGGAGGATAGACAGGAGTGGAGGTAGAGGCCAGTTGAAATATGATGACACACGCGCAGATTCCGTCTTTCGGCGAAACGGACGATTCCATTTTAATCGGGGGGGGGGGGGTCAGTCCAGTCGACTACTGGCAGCCGAGGTGTGCGCATCAGCGGTAGTAATGCTGGATACTCCATGTTCCTAGGTAGTTTGAAGGGTACTGGCTACCCACTGCATTCGCCATTTTCCCCCTTCACTTCCCCTCCGGTGCGTCACCGTGTGCCATCACATTTCAACTGGAGTCTACATCGTAAAATGCTATGTGTTGTCTGTAAGTTAACCGTTATAAACATGGCGAGTGTGCGTCACCTGCCGTTCCTGTCTGCTAGATGTAACAGTTCAGCCTGTAGTTAAGTAATACGCCCTTAAATATTCATATTAGTAACAAATGTAAAGGGCCCTTACTTATGCCATAGGAAAGGACGGTGCGTGAGTTCTACTCGGATCTGTTTTATTTGCCATTTTGTTTTTCTCTTCTTTCCTTCGTTGGCTTACCTAACTGATTACGTCTTTGCATTTTTTTTGCAAAGGAATCTACACGAAAGAACTAGACTCATCGTTTGCAGTTTCATAGTAGAATATAGCAGAAGATGTGTAGATCATATGTAGTTCTCTGCTTGTATGGCTGTTTCGGTTATCACTTTCTTTCATATTCCTTTTGGTTCTATTCTGTGTCACTGTATGTATGGTTGTATGTTTGGTATGCTTCTGTTTAGTTTTGTAAATTATGTGTTATTATGTTTATGTATTATTGTTATTTATGTTCCGTTCTAGATATTATGTTTCATTGTGTTGTTCTGTGTACTTTTTGTGTGTAAATGTGTACTGTACTGCTGCCACCGGGTGTCAACCCAATTGCAGTTAACAAATATATCATGTTATCATATTTAGTCAGGTAGGAGTCAGAGTATTGTCGTTGGTTCAGCGACTGGGGTACGGGCTGGACGCTGTGGTGTTCGAATCCCAGAAGGGGCAAGATATTTATCTTTTCTCAAGAAACGTCCTGACCCTCCCTGGGGCCCACCCAGCCTCATGTTGTTCGTTTGGCACTGGGACACTTATTCCGGGAGTAGAACGGCCGGGCCTCGAAGATGGCCACTGATTTTCATCTGGTGCCGAGCTTAACCCTTTAAATTCCGAGTGAAATCCCATCTGCCATTTGCTGACATTACTAGGAGCTCAACATATTCTCCAAATTAGCAGGATAAGGGATAAGAATCGGTGGAACTATTCGTTAACTCCGTCATGTGCGTTAATTGCATGGACACGGATAGCCTTGCCTTTTATATAACCTTCCGGTTTGCATGAAATGTGTAATATGGATATTTTTCTGCCCATTTGCATGTTTCTTATTGCAAACCGGGTATACTGAACAAACTTCGAAGTTTGGAATAGGGAGGCTCAGTACAGTTTTTTTTTTAAAGGAATTAATCATGGACCTTAGTTTGAAGGTCGTCAGTCCATCACCGCAGTCCAGTAGTTGGCTTTGAATGAAAGTGGCTAGGTATGCTTTTTCAGGTCCGCACCTTGACGTTTCTCGAAGAAAATATTTTCTGAGCGAGGAGTGTGACGTGACTGTAGAACGATTCAGTAACTTTATTACGTGTGGTTTGTTTCTGCAGTTCGTTGGCGTCACGAGGAATGCGGTGCGTTTCAAGGGCCCTGGCACCTTCCGTTGCTGTCGTCAGTATGTGGGTCAAATGAAGGACTTCAAAAATTTACCAGTTAATTTAGTGTAGATAGGTTCGGTACAACTTTGCCATACGCGGTAAATACTTCTAGCCCACATGCTGATGTCTTGCTGTGCCTGCCTACAGCTGCACACAGTACGGACTCCATACACATTACATGCTTCTAACCAACTTGTTGTGCCTACAGCTGCACACAGTACGGTCTCCATACACAGTAAATGCTTCTGACCCATGCTGATGACTTGCTGCGCCCACAGCTGTACACAGTACGGTCTCCATACACAGTACATGCTTCTAACCCATGCTGATGTCTTGCTGTGCCTGCCTACAGCTGCACACATTACGGTCTGCATGCACAGCACATGCTTCTAACCAACTTGCTGTGCCTACAGCTGCACACATTACGGTCTCCATACACAGTACACGCTGCTAACCCATGCTGATGTCTTGCTGTGCCTGCCTACAGCTGCACACATTACAGTCTGCATACACAGCACATGCTTCTAACCAAATTGCTGTGCCAACAGCTGCACACATTACGGTCTGCATACCCAGCACATGCTTCTAACCAATTTGTTGTGCCTATAGCTGCACACATTACGGTCTCCATTCACAGTACATACTGTTAACCATTGCTGATGTCTTGCTGTGCCTACGGCTGCATACATTACGGTCTCCACACACAGTACATGCTGCTAACCATTGCTGATGTTTTGCTGTGCCTATAGCTGCACACAGTACGGTCTCCATACACAGTACATGCTTCTGACCCATGCTGATGTCTTGCTGTGCCTACAGCTGCACTCATTACGGTCTGCATACACAGTACATGCTTCTAACCCATGCTGATGTCTTGCTCTGCCTACAGCTGCACACAGTACGGTGTTGATTATTTGGCACGTCGGTGCCTGTGTTCAACACTTTCTCACCCGTTTCTAAAATTGCTAATTGAGCAGTACTGTCTTAACATACAACACATTTTTTGGATATGGTTTTGCATTGCATATCACGTTCAAATGGAACTACCCCGCAACAGCAGTTTCTGTACATGCGTGGGTGGAGTGTGAGGGGGTGGATGGGTGATAGCGGTGGTGATGCTGGGTGGTTATGTTAGTGTCGGGATTGCCGGCTATCGATCGCTTAAGATAGACCCCTTCACGTCGCCCTGCACCGCGGACCGTTCCGAAAATGGCAAATAGATGACGGCTGGTGGTCAAGGCGTGAGTGCGGAGTTTGATTCCACCTAACTGTCTGGCATTCGTGCTGCTTGGGCACATCGGTTTTTATAGTGATTGTACTCTTGTCTAGATCGCTGTAGAAGACACATGAAGTGGTCTTGTCCATTCCATTAAGGCTTATATGGGAGGAGTGTTACGTCTCCACTACTTTTTCACGAAGTATGTTTGACGCCTCGACCACATGGCTTCTCGTAAAGAACGGCAGGTACCTCGTTGAATATGTTGCTGGGTGGGGGATAGAGGCGATGTGGTCGTTTTGTAGAACGGACAAAAATGTCTTACCCCTGCCGGGAGTCGAACATGACACCTTTGAGTTTTATGAATGGTCAGTGTCCTGCCGGACGGTTGTGATGAGACTGTCCCACGGCATCAGACGTCGTGTGCGTCGAGACACTTCAGACAGGGGTACGGCGCGGAAAGTCGTCTGGGCCAGTGGAAGTGTATAAATTTATGGTGTAACACAACTTTATTACGTAAAATATAATTAAAGGAACAGCGGCAACATGTTTCGGCTTTCATGAAGCCACCATATGTCTTATATTTTATATTTGTTTTACATTATATATATGTAAAGGTAAAGTGATCCCGTTACAGGCCTGGTGTGGCCCAGAGGGTGGGTAGAGGTATAGCACTACTCTTCCATGACCGCGGCACTAGAAGGGGGTGAGTGGTCATCAGCACGTCCCGGCCGCATTTTACCCCCGGGAAAGACACAGTACCCATTTTACAGGAGGCTGGGTGGGCCCCAGGGTCAGTCTGGACGGGGGTAAAATCTCGTCCTCACCGGGATTCGATCCCGGACCGTCCAGCCCGTAGTTAGTCGCTATACCGACTGAGCTAGCCGGCCCACATTTTAATATATTAATCAAGAAATGTGAACAAAATCTCGCGTTGCCAATTGTATATTAACGCCCCCCTTTTAACTTAACAGCCTGAATATGGATTCGTGAAAGCCGAAACATGTAGCCGCTGTGTTCCTTTCATTATACTTTATGTAACTTTGTTAGAATATGAATTTATGTGTTTTATTAATCATTGAAAGTGGGCCGGGTAGCTCAGTCGGTATAGTGACTGAGCTACTATCTGAAATGTCCGGGGATGGAATCCCGATGGGGACGAGATTTTCCGCCCGTCCAGCCTCCTGTAAAATGGGTACCGGGTCTTTCCCGGGGGTAAAGTGCGGCCGGGGCGTGCTGCTGACCACTCACCCCCTTCTAGTGCCTCTACCCACCCTCTGGGCCACACCGGGCCTGTAACGGGGTCACTTTTTTTAAAATAATCATTGAAAACACAACGGGGATCACTGACCTCAAAAAAATCTGTATCTTGGACGTTTTGAATAATATGCGATTTGGACGGTCCGAGTTTCGAGTCCCATTCGGGGCAAGATATGTTTCTTTTCTCCGAAACGTTCGTACCAACTCTGGGGCTCGTTAGTCTTCCTGTTCGGTGGATATCGGCTTTATTTAGCGTGGGTAAAGCAGCCAGGGCATGATGCCGAACACTTACCTCCGTCTAGCGCCGAGGTAAAGAATTGGTGGAGCTATTCCTCCAGTGCTTCTGTGTGACTTCATGGCTTGAGCGACCACAAGTTTACCTTTAATGGGAGGCAGTTAATTAAGGAGTATTTTACCTCTTGCTGCAATCATTTGAGGCATTTGCTTCCTGAATGTTTTGCGAAAGTTTGAGCAACCCCATAGACACGCCTCTCGGCCAGCTCACGGTCGAGGAAAATAATCTTTTTTAGTATTTAGATGTGTTTGTTTATACCAGCTCACCTGATATTGTTCGGGTGATAAAGGCGAGAAGAATGAAATGGGCGGGGCATGTAGCGCGTATGGGGGAGAGGAGAGGCGTATACAGGGTTTTATTGGGGAAACCTGAAGGAAAGTGACCACTTGGGAGACCTAGGCATAGATGGGAGGACAATATTAAGATGGATCTTCAAGAGATGGGATGTGGGGGTATGGGGATGGATCGAGCTGGCTCAGGTTAGAGACAGATGGCGGGTAGTTGTGAATGCGGTAATGAACTTTCGGGTTCCATAAAATACGGGGAATTACTTGACTAGCTGAGAACCGGTTAGCTTCTTAATAAGGAATCTGCTCCAAGGAGTAAGTAAATATCTGTTTATACCAGAGGTCACGCTGACGGCACGGGTTGCTGCAGTGAGCGCAAGTCTTCGTCGGAAGAACATCTTTGCCGAAATGTCGTTACACCGCGTAGCGCCGTTGGTTCCAGTTTCTGAACATGATGAAAGGAAAATGAACAGAGTTGGAGTGTCTCAGGAGCGTTCAGGGTGAATACTGTACCGTGAGCTTGCTGAGAGTTGACGGGGTTGGCTGTAATTGGGGGAAGGCGGGTTACCATATGACGTGTTTTGAGGAAGTTCGCTGGAAAGCTCTCCATAGCCCAGTGACTTATTTTTCGTGTCACGATATTCTTAAGTAGGTAAAGCAATCCCGTTCCAGGCCTGCGCAGACCCTGAGGGGTCCAGGATGTTGAGGTTCGCAGATTTCAAGACAGTCGGCACGTGAAGGTGGTAAGATTGACAGCCCTACGCACCGGCCGCCTTCCCCCCCCCCCCCCCCCCCCCAGGAAATATTCCTGGTACTCATTTCTGTTGGGGACCGCGGTGGCACAGTGGTTTGGGTACTGTGCTACAAATCGGAAGGTCGCTGGTTCGATCCTAGCTGGTGTCATTGGAATTTTTCATTGACGTGAAATCCTTCCGATCGCAATATGGCCCTGGGTTCTACTCATCCTCTAACAGAAATGAGTACCAGGAGCATTTCCTGGGAGTAAAGGCTGCCGGTGCGTAAGGCTGACAACCTTACCACCATCCTGTGCCGTTGTCATGAAATCTGGGATCCTTAACTTCCTGAACCCTCTGGGCTACTCCAGGCCTGTAACGGGACTGCTTTACCTGTACCTTTTACTCATTTCTGTTATAGGCTGAGTCAACCCTAGGGCCATACTGCGGGCGAAAGGATTATGTCAATGAAATACCGATATTATTAACCTACCGAAGTTATTCTTAGAAACGTCGCTTTTGGCGGTGCTTTGTGTTCGTATTCAGAGATATATAATTGTATGCTTTTTCACAACGGGGGGACCGCGGTAGCAAAGCCGTTAAGGTGCTGTGCTAGAAATCGGAAGTTCCCTGGTTCGATTCCAGATGGTGGCATTGGAATTTTTCATTGACATAATCCCTCCAGTCGCACTATGGCCCTGGGGTTGACTCAGCCTCTAACAGAAATGAGTACTAGGAGTATATTCTGGGGGTAAATACGGCCGGTGCCTAGGGCTGACGCCCACCATCCTGTGCCATTGTCACGTAATCTGGGAACCATAACTTCCTGAAACCCTCTGGGCGCCTCGGACTTGTAATGGGACTGATTTACCCTTTTCACAACGGTAGTTGAGATAAACCCAGGCTATAGCAACGGTACACAAATCCCAGGTGCCAGCTCGCCCGGGCGACAGAAGTCTGAACGGTAGCGCCAAACGTTTATGGGTTTTCGGCTTTGAACTTGGTCGTCGTCCTGGCGCCTTGAATTATGAGGTGGTCGTTTGATTTTTTTGGAGAATTTGTGCATACATGGCCTGTAGTTAGGTCGCCGCATTGTTCATTCAGGGGTCCAAATACACCGTGTAGGCGTGCGGGTGACCTGCGAGAGTTAGGCCCAAGTCAGCGACATCTTTATAACAAGATAGGCAATGCGCTCTGAACGTAATATCGGGGCGTCTTCGCGTAACCGTCGTTGTCACGGAAACGCACCAGTGTATTTTCTGTTGACCTGCTTGTAGCAGTGAACAGTATAAAACCTTCGAGTGCTTGCTTGGATACACAACAGTGGGCTTCCTTTGAATTGTTGTTCAGCTACAAATGTTTATACTGCTGTCAGCAGTTTAAACCTTCTTAGATCTTTACGTAACGTGCGTGATATTTTTGTCCGATTTTAACCCTATTTGAAGTTCTCTCGATTAGATTTTTCGCGGAAGTCCCCCGTATGAAATTTTAGTACAGTTCGTCCAGTGAGAGCTGCTCCGGTACATGACGGAGAGGCAGCCAGGCGGACGGACCGACATGGCGAAGCAAATAGGCCCTTTTCGCTGTTTATGCGAACGCGTCTGTAAAGGGATACACGAAGGAGCATTCCAGAAAAAATTGTGCCTTTGTTCGTGGGTTTATCGTTAGGTTAATGAAGATGTGTATGTGTGTATGAGTTAACAGAAGTTGACAGTGGAAGCACTAGATCTTACTGTGTGGATAGCTCGCTATGGAAGAGATTGTGGGCCTTTCGTAAAGCATACTACGGAATGAATGCATACATAAAGAAATAAATTAACAGGGTAGACTGCGTTTGAAATGTGATGTCACACGCGCAGTTCAGTCGACTACTGGCAGCCCAGGTGTGCGCATCAGCGTTAGTATTGCTGGATACACCATGTTCCGGGGTAGTGTGAGTGGTACTGGCTACCCAATCCACTCGCCAGTTTCCCCTTCACTTCCCTTCCGGGGCGTCATCGTGTGCCATCACATTTCAAACTGGACGCTACAAGATTTTTTTTTGGAGGGGATGAGAATTTGGAATGAGGGGATCGTGACATGAAGTGATATCTAGGCAGAGAGGCGATCTTTGCAGTGAGCCGGTGTTGGTTGTGGTATAATCAACAGTTGAAGTGTGTACCGCCCGGAACACGGGTTTTGAGCTGTACCGCTACATTTTCCTTCTTCGGCGCCTAGTCGCCGGCCGTTCACCCCACAGTCCTGGGTTCAAACAAATTGGCCCTGGTGCAGAATCGGCAAATGCTGCCGGTTTTCCCCGTCGGTATCATTCCGCCTATGCTGCATACTCATTCCTTCACCTGTCAAGGCCGCATTACATAGTCATAGCCGTTGACAGCGTCTTTAAGTAATACACTTAACATGTAATCGTGCCTCTCTTTCATTTATGTTGGAGATCCGGATTCTCTCGTAGAAGTTCGCGTATGGATAAAGTTCTGGAACCAGTGGTCTAGGAAATGTATGGGATCTGAGATTATGATGACGGTAATGTGTCAGTCTAAACCTTTAAAGACGAAGCGCACACTGCCCTATAAAGGCCCAGTCCGTACCGCGCTGTAAACACTTTCCATCTCGGTTATAATAACCAATCAGTTTATGCTGTAAGTGGCACAAGTCGCTGTTTGTTCTCAGATAAATACAAAACACATAAATACAGTGTGGGCAGAGCGTACAGTTGTTGAATGTTAA